>OGOW01001138.1_pt1 | contig 26017 bp, 26 predicted proteins | sample 1552781 | NCBI WGS metagenome assembly OGOW01 (sample SAMEA2580145, study PRJEB22360) | human gut metagenome | biome: human gut; feature: human-associated habitat; material: faeces | place: Denmark | collected 2008/2010
GATAGATATGTGGAAAGATGGATCTTTAGAACCACATTGTTCTATTCTAAATATAAATGAAGATTTAAATATAACTCATTTTTTAATTGATGATGAGGGATTAGGTATAAGCCATTTACAAAAGTGGATAAAAAATAGTCTTGAAGAGATTGATAAAATATCTAAAAAAGAAATTTCTGAATATGATATGTGGGGACAAACCTTAGGTGCGCTAATCTCGTTAGATAAAGTAACTATTTATTGGGGAGATGAAGAATATCCTGATGATTATCTTGAGTTTGACCAATTTAAGATCATTTTATCTAATTGGTATGACTTCTTACTATCTGAACCCAATATAAGCAATGAAGTTTATTTTTCAGTTTAGAGTAGAGGTATCTTATGACAGTCATGCTCGGTGGTCATTCCGCCTTAGGTAATATCCGTGTTGAACGGATATTATACACTTATCCAAATGGTGTATATCTTGCACAGATTTCCGCTTTATCTTACGTTGCATCGTGGAATAATGATTGATGTGTTGAGATTATGGCTGATTTTCCGAAGTCAAGAGCCAGAGGAAGGGGTTACGCAACGACTAGAGTTTTAAAGTAAAAGTGCGGTTAAAAATTTTCGTGTTTTTAACCGCACTTTATTTTCAGCCATTTAGCTTAAGTTTTTTGCGATTTTTGTCAAAATATGCTACTTTTTACGCAGTCAATCCGACAGTAACACATTTAATTTTATGAACGAAGAACATTCGAGTAATCAAACTGAAACAACTAAAAAATCTTTTTTCCAATCACTTATTGGCCGCTTTTTCCAAGGTGAGCTAAAAAACCGTGAAGAACTCGTGGAAGTGATTCGCGATTCTGAACAAAACGATTTAATCGATCAAAATACCCGTGAGATGATTGAGGGGGTAATGGAAATCGCCGAGCTTCGTGTACGTGATATCATGATTCCTCGCTCGCAAATCGTATTTATTGAATCGAATCAAGATCTCGATGCCTGCTTGAATACCATTATTGAATCTGCTCACTCTCGTTTTCCTGTGATTGCAGATACGGATGACCGCGATAATATTGAAGGTATTTTGCACGCAAAAGATTTGCTTAAGTTTTTACGTGAGGATGCGGAAGAGTTCGAACTTTCCAAGTTGTTACGTCCAGTTGTGATTGTGCCAGAAAGTAAACGCGTCGATCGTATGTTAAAAGAGTTTCGTTCTGAACGTTTCCATATGGCGATTGTGGTGGATGAGTTTGGTGCGGTATCAGGGTTGGTGACCATCGAAGATATTCTCGAACAAATTGTCGGTGATATTGAAGACGAATTTGATGAGGAAGATGTCGCAGATATTCGTCAGCTTTCTCGTCATACTTATGCGGTGCGTGCGTTAACGGATATTGATGATTTTAATGCGCAATTCAATACGCATTTTGATGATGAAGAAGTGGATACCATTGGCGGTTTGATTATGCAAGCTTTTGGTTATCTGCCTAAACGAGGTGAAGAAATTACCTTAGAAAATATTCAATTTAAAGTCACTTCTGCCGATAGTCGTCGTTTAATTCAGGTACGCGTAACCGTACCGGATGAGCATTTATCGGATATGGAAGGCGTGGAAGAACAAGCTGAATAAGCTACATCGTTTCGCTGTATTCTAAGCCCCCTCTTTGCTGAAGAGGGGGAGTATTTTTTTATAGTATGGATAAAATGAATAAGTTAGTGATTTATCTTATTGCCCTGATTTCTGGTGTGATTGGCGTGTTTGCCTTTTCGCCGTTTGATTATTGGGGATTAGCCTACGTATCCTTGGGCGGATTGCTTTTTGTGGCGAAAAATACCAAAAAATCAACCGCACTTTTAGCCACCTTTTTGTGGTCGATGGGCTTTTTCTGTTTTGGTGCAAGTTGGTTAAATGTCAGCATTCATCAATTTGGTGGCGCTTCCCTTGGCGTGAGTTATCTCTTGGTGGGCTTGCTTTCTGCCTACCTTGCACTTTATCCAATGTTTTTTACTTATTTAGTACAACGTTTTCAGGTGCAAAGTGCAGTCATTTTTGCCGCGATTTGGACATTGACTGAATTCTTGCGTGGTTGGGTGTTTACCGGTTTTCCTTGGTTACAATTTGGTTATACCCAAATCGACAGTCCGTTTTACGGGATCGCGCCGATCTTTGGTGTCACGGGGATGACATTCTTTACCGTTTGGGCAAGTGCGGTCATTTTTAATCTTGTTTTTTCACTCTCGAAAAAACAATGGAATTTAGTCGGCGTGAATGCATTGCTATTATTGGTTGTGGGGGGATTAAGTGCTTATGCCGGTAAAGTGAATTTTGTTCAACCCAAAGAAGATAAAGGGCTAACCGTCACACTTGCACAAGGCAATATTGAGCAAAATTTAAAATGGGATCCTGAATATCTTTATGCTACGGTAGACATCTATCAAAAACAAATTTTGGCACATTTAGGCAAGTCTGATTTGATTATTTTGCCCGAGTCGGCATTACCTACCCTTGAAAATGCCATTACGCCATTTTTTGAAGCGTTAGATAAAGTCGCAAAAGAGAAAAACACGGAAGTGATGATTGGCACCGTGTACCGTGATGAGCAAAGTGGTAAATTATTAAATTCCATTGTGACGGCTGGAAATCCTGATTTCCCTTATGAGTTGACGACAAAAAATCGTTACAGCAAACATCATCTCGTGCCATTTGGTGAGTACGTGCCGTTAGAAAGTTTGTTGCGTCCACTTAATTCTGTATTTAATTTGCCAATGTCTGCGTTCCAAAGTGGCGATGCAGTACAGCCGTCATTTATGGCTAAGCAACATGCTTTTGCACCAGCTATTTGTTATGAAATTATTTTTGGTGAGCAACTTCGTGAAAATCTGAAAAAAGAAACGGATTATTTGCTGACTATTTCTAATGATGCATGGTTTGGTGATAGCATTGGCCCTTGGCAGCATTTACAAATGGCTAGAATGCGCGCGCTCGAATTAGGTAAACCATTAATTCGTGCAACCAATACGGGGATTTCAGTGTTTATTGATGCAAAAGGCAAGATTGAAGCGCAAGCACCGCAATTTGAGGAAACCACACTGACGCATAAAATGGTGCCAACAGAAGGTAAAACACCTTATGCGGCACTGGGTAATTTACCTATTAATGTGTTGTCATTGATTTTTGTGTTATTACGTGGCTTCACGACGTTATTAAAACGTCGCTTGAACCTTTCACAAAAATAGTAGTCAAAACGACCGCACTTTTTTAACGTGAGAGGAAAATAAATTTCCTCTTGTAAAACCAATGAGATTTTAATGAATAAAAATCTAATCGAAGTCAAAAACCTGACCTTTAAACGAGGTGAGCGTGTGATTTACGATAACCTGAATTTGAAAGTCCAACAGGGTAAAATTACGGCCATTATGGGGCCATCAGGGATCGGGAAAACCACGTTGCTGAAATTAATTGGTGGTCAGTTGTATCCTGAACAAGGCGAGATTTTGTTTGATGGGCAAGATATTTGTCGTCTATCAAATCGCGAGCTTTACGAAGTACGTAAACGCATGGGAATGTTATTCCAATCAGGCGCTTTATTTACGGATATTTCCACGTTTGATAACGTGGCATTTCCGATTCGCGAGCATACCCGTTTGCCGGAAAGTCTAATTCGCCAAATTGTGTTGATGAAATTAGAAGCGGTGGGCTTACGCGGTGCGGCAGATTTAATGCCTTCGGAGCTTTCTGGTGGGATGGCGCGTCGTGCCGCATTAGCGCGTGCGATTGCACTTGACCCAGATTTAATCATGTTTGATGAGCCGTTTACGGGGCAAGATCCAATCAGCATGGGCGTGATTGTGAGCTTAATTAAACGCTTGAATGAAGCACTGAATTTAACCTCTATTGTGGTTTCCCATGATGTGCAGGAAGTGTTAAGCATTGCCGATTATGCTTATATTATTGCGGATAAACATGTGATTGCCGAAGGAACATCAGAGCAACTGCTCGCGAGCCAAGATCCGCAAGTAGTGCAGTTCTTGAAAGGTGAAGCAGATGGTCCGGTAAAATTCCATTATCCGGCAGGTGATTATGTGGAGGAATTATTTAAATGATTGTTGATATGATTTCTTCACTTGGACGAAGCGTAATCAAATTTTTCCGTGCATTAGGCCGCTCAGGTTTTATGTTGTTTGGTGCATTAGTGGGTAAGCCACAAATTCGTCAACATTTTCCTTTATTAGTGAAGCAGTTACACGTATTAGGTGTACAGTCTTTATTGATTATCCTGCTTTCAGGTTTATTTATTGGGATGGTGTTGGGCTTACAAGGCTATGTAGTTTTGGTCGATTTTTCTGCTGAAACCAGCCTTGGACAACTTGTGGCGCTTTCTTTATTACGTGAATTAGGCCCAGTAGTGACCGCACTTTTATTCGCGGGTCGAGCAGGTTCTGCGTTAACGGCTGAAATTGGCTTAATGAAAGCCACAGAACAACTTTCCAGCCTTGAAATGATGGCGGTCGATCCATTACGTCGAGTGATTGCACCACGCTTTTGGGCTGGGCTGATTGCGATGCCAATTCTTGCGCTTCTCTTTACCGCGATTGGTATTTGGGGCGGTGCGCTTGTCGGCGTAGATTGGAAAGGTGTCGATGCTGGTAGCTTTTGGTCTGTGATGCAAAATGCCGTCAGCTGGAGCTATGACATTCTAAACGGATTTATTAAAAGCGTATTTTTCGCCATTGCCGTGGTGTGGATTGCGTTATTCAATGGTTATGATTGTATTCCGACATCAGAAGGTATCAGTCAAGCCACAACCAGAACAGTTGTCCACGCATCACTTGTGGTTCTTGGGCTCGATTTCATCTTAACTGCCATTATGTTTGGGGCAGGCTAAAAGGGTATTTTTATGCGACAAACAATTAAATATGAATTTTGGGTAGGGCTATTTTTACTACTCGGTATCGCCGCGTTAGTGTTTTTAGGCTTACGTGTAGCAAACGTACAAGGTTTTGGTGAAACAAAATCTTACACAGTGACTGCAACTTTTGACAATATTGGTGGACTAAAAGTCCGTGCACCGCTTAAACTTGGTGGGGTAGTCATTGGTCGCGTATCTGACATTACGTTAGACGAAAAATCTTACTTACCAAAAGTTAGTATCGCGATTAATGAAGAATATAAAGAAATTCCGGAAAACAGTTCGTTATCGATCAAAACATCTGGATTATTGGGCGAGCAATATATCGCCTTAACGATGGGTTTTGATGATGGTGAAACCGCGATGTTAAAAAACGGTAGCCAAATTCAAGACACAAAATCCGCAATGGTATTGGAAGATTTAATCGGCCAGTTCCTTTACGGTGATAAAAAAGCCGACGGCAATGCTGACAAAGCAGAACCTGAAGCCAAATAATAATCTTTATTTAGGAGATTTATGATGAAATTTACTCAGTTTAAAAAATGGTTTAGCGTAATGGCATTTGCAGTGACTGCACTTTTTGTGACTCAAACTGTACGTGCAGAAACGAGCCCTTATGTGTTGATGCAACAAGCATCAGATAAGTTATTTGCCGATATCAAAAACAATCAGGCAAAAATTAAAAAGGATCCAAACTATTTACGTACTATCGTGCGTAATGATTTATTACCTTACGTGCAAGTAAACTATGCAGGTTCTTTAGTGTTAGGTTCATACTTTAAATCAACCACACCAGAACAACGTGAAAAATTCTTTAAAGCATTCAGCGATTTTATCGAACAAGCTTACGCACAAGTGTTAACCGCTTACACCGATCAAAATATTCAAATTGAACCGGCAAAAGAAGTAGGCGACAAAAACCTTGTAAGCATTCGTGTAAACATCATGCAAAATGGTGGACAAGCGCCAATCAAATTAGATTTCAAATGGCGTAAAAACAGTAAAACTGGCGAATGGCAAGCTTATGACATGGTTGCAGAAGGCGTGAGCATGGTTGTCACCAAACAAAACGAATGGAGCGGTATCTTACGTCAACAAGGTATTGATGCTTTAACAGCTCAAATTCAAAAATCTGCCGCAGCACCTGTGACATTGAGCAAATAAGCGAATGACTGCGTTAAAGTGGGATTTAATCCAAAATAATGATAAGATAGCTCTCCAATTATCGGGGGAGCTATCCCGCAACACGTTGTTACCATTATGGCAGCAACGTGCTTCTTTTTTATCAGAAAAGCTAGCGAATCAAAGTCTCATTGAATTTGATTTAACTGAAATCAATCGAATTGATTCTGCTGGTTTTGCATTATTGTGTGATTTTCTACATGATAGTGAGCAGTTACCAAATAAAAAAGTGCGGTTGATAAATCCGCCAGAACAGTTATTAACCCTTGCTGATTTAGTGAATTTATCTCATTGGATTGGCACTTTTATTGATCATCATTAAAACGGAAATCCTAATGGAACTGCAAGAAATTGAACGTATTTTAAAAGAAAGCCTGAATGTAGATGAGGTTTATGCTCAAGGTGAAAATGCACACTTTGGTGTGATTGTCGTGAGTGATGAGATCTCAGCACTTTCTAAATTAAAGCAGCAACAAACCATCTACGCGCCATTAATGCCTTATTTCCAAACTGGCGAAATTCACGCTTTAACTATTAAAACCTATACCACTGCAAAGTGGAAAATGGATCGTCTATTACATCAAGCAAGCTAGGATTTTCTATGGAAAAATTTCGTGTTTATGGCGGGCAATCTCGCTTAAGTGGTACTGTAACCATCTCTGGTGCAAAAAATGCTGCACTTCCTATTCTTTTTGCCGCCATTTTGGCGACTGAACCGGTTAAATTAACAAATGTACCGGAACTCAAAGATATCGATACCACCTTAAAAATCTTACGTAAACTTGGCGTGGTGGCTGAGCGTGATGCTGAAGGGGCAGTATTATTAGATTGTTCTAAAATTGATCACTTCGTTGCACCATATGAATTAGTAAAAACCATGCGTGCCTCTATTTGGGCATTAGCACCGTTGGTGGCTCGTTTTAATCAAGGTCAAGTTTCTTTACCGGGCGGTTGTTCTATCGGTGCACGTCCAGTTGATCTTCATATTAGTGGCTTAGAAAAACTCGGCGCAACGATTGAGCTTGACGAAGGTTATGTAAAAGCGGTTGTCGCAGAGCGTCTTGTAGGTACACGTATTGTGATGGAAAAAGTGAGCGTTGGTGCGACTTTATCTATCATGATGGCTGCAACGCTTGCTGGAGGTACAACAACGATTGAAAACGCCGCACGTGAGCCAGAAATTGTCGATACAGCTGATTTCCTCAACAAAATGGGCGCAAAAATTACAGGTGCCGGTACGGATCATATTGTTATTGAAGGTGTTGAACGTTTAACTGGTTGCGAGCACAGCATTGTGCCAGATCGTATTGAAACCGGGACATTCTTAATTGCGGGTGCTATTTCAGGTGGTCGCGTGGTATGTAAAAATACCAAAGCGGATACCATGGATGCCGTGATTGATAAACTTCGTGAAGCGGGTGCAGAAGTTGAAGTGACTGAAGATAGCATTACATTGGATATGCATGGCAATCGTCCGAAAGCTGTGAATATTCGTACTGCACCACATCCTGGTTTTCCAACGGATATGCAAGCTCAGTTCACCTTGTTAAACATGGTAGCAGAAGGTACAAGTATCATCACTGAAACCATCTTTGAAAACCGCTTTATGCATATTCCAGAATTAATTCGTATGGGTGGTAAAGCTGAAATTGAAGGCAATACTGCAGTGTGTCATGGTGTTGAGCATCTTTCTGGTGCCGAAGTGATGGCAACAGATTTACGCGCATCAATCAGCCTTGTATTAGCCGGTTGTATCGCAAGTGGTGAAACTATCGTAGATCGTATTTATCACATCGATCGTGGTTATGAACACGTTGAAGATAAACTTCGTTGCTTAGGTGCGAAGATTGAACGTTTCTCTGAAAAGAGCGAAGAAGTTTAATTAAATCCAGATAAAAAAAGAGCGGTCAATATTGACCGCTTTTTTATTTTCTATCCATTATTTTTTCGAATAATCTCTCGCCCCAAAAATGGCTGTACCAATACGTACCATGGTTGAGCCACATTTAATGGCAGTTTGCATATCATCGGTCATTCCCATAGAAAGCGTATCAATTGGTTGATGAGGGAAAGCGGCTTTAAGTTGCTCAAATAATTGTTCCATTTGGCTAAAAGCTGCTTCTTGTTTAGCAATATTATCTGTCGGAGCAGGAATTGCCATTAATCCTCGTAAACGTAAGTGCGGTAGATTTTCAATGTGTTTTGCAAGCTCAATCATTTCATTCGGTTGGATACCTGATTTACTGGCTTCATCACTGATATTAATTTGGATTAGAACGTTCAAAGGCGCTTTATTGGTAGGGCGTTGTTCATTTAAACGATCAGCAATTTTTGCACGTTCCAGTGTTTGCATCCAATCGAAATGTTCAGCCACAAGACGCGTTTTATTGGATTGCAATGGGCCAATAAAATGCCATTCAAGCTGAATATTCTGTGCTTCAAAATACTGAATTTTATCTACACCTTCTTGAACGTAGTTCTCCCCAAATGCTTTTTGTCCTGCATGATAGGCTTCTAAAATCGATTCATTGGGTTTCGTTTTAGAAACTGCTAATAAAGTGACCGCACTTTCTGGGCGATGTGCAAGTTGAGTGGAGGCTTGGATTTTTTGATGGATGGTTTCGAGTGCTTGTTGAATTGTCATCATTTCCTTCCTGACCAATGTGAAACTCTATTTATTCTACACCAAAGCGATGATTTTTAGAAAAAATCTTCATTTTTTCAATTTTGTGTTTGACAAGCCCGCGCTTTTTCGGTATTTCTAAACACATCTTTTTTTCAAGGTTAAAACACAATGAAAAATAACCGCACTTTCACGATTACCACCATTATTATGACCATTACGACAATTAATGGGGCGGGTTAGTGCGTAGCAAACAGGATCAAGAAAACCCGCATTCAGTCTAGTGCGGGTTTTTTAGTATTTAAAAATCACAACATCTGAGGATATTATCATGCGCGTATTAAAATTTGGTGGCACTTCATTAGCCAATCCTGAGCGTTTCTCACAAGCAGCTCAATTAATCGAAAAAGCTCATTTGGAAGAGCAGGCTGCCGGTGTCTTATCAGCTCCTGCAAAAATTACTAATCATCTTGTTGCCCTCTCTGAAAAAGCCGCATTAAACCAACCAACCGATACCCACTTTAACGAAGCCATTGAAATTTTCTATAACATCATTAATGGTTTGCACGCTGAAAATAATAAATTTGATCTTGCGGGTACCAAAGCTCTCATTGATGCAGAATTTGCCCAAATTAAAGGTTTATTAGAAGAAATCCGTCAAGCTGGCAAAGTAGAAGATAAAGTTAAAGCAACCATTGACTGCCGTGGTGAAAAATTATCAATTGCGATGATGAAAGCGTGGTTTGAAGCACGTGGGTATAGTGTTCACATTGTTGATCCAGTTAAGCAATTATTAGCACAAGGTGGTTACTTAGAATCTTCAGTTGATATTGACGAATCGACAAAACGCGTTGATGCAAAAAGTATCGGTAAAGATAAAGTCGTTCTAATGGCCGGTTTTACCGCATGTAATGATAAAGGTGAATTAGTACTATTAGGTCGCAACGGTTCTGATTATTCAGCTGCTTGTTTAGCCGCTTGTTTAGATGCGTCTGTTTGTGAAATTTGGACTGATGTGGATGGCGTTTATACGTGTGACCCACGTTTAGTGCCAGATGCTCGTTTATTACCAAGTCTTTCTTACCGTGAAGCAATGGAGCTTTCTTATTTTGGTGCGAAAGTGATTCATCCACGTACAATTGGTCCATTATTACCAAAACAAATCCCTTGTGTGATTAAAAACACTGGTAATTCATCTGCACCAGGTTCAATAATCGATGGTCATGTGAAATCTGAAGGGTTACAAGTGAAAGGGATTACTAACCTTGACAACGTGGCAATGTTTAATGTTTCAGGCCCTGGTATGCAAGGCATGGTAGGGATGGCTGCGCGTGTATTTTCAGCGATGTCAAAAGCCGGTATTTCAGTTATTTTAATCACTCAATCTTCTTCTGAATACAGCATTAGTTTCTGTGTGCCTGTTAAATCAGCGGATGCGGCGAAAGCGATTTTAGAACAAGAGTTTGCGACAGAATTAAAAGCGCATGACTTAGAGCCAATTGAAGTCGCAAAAGATCTATCTATCATCTCAGTTGTAGGTGATGGTATGAAACAAGCTAAAGGTATTGCGGCTCGTTTCTTCTCTGCCTTAGCACAAGCGAATATCAGCTTAGTTGCAATTGCACAAGGTTCTTCTGAGCGTTCAATTTCCGCAGTTGTCGCGCAAAATAAAGCGATTGAAGCTGTGAAAGCGACTCACCAAGCCCTTTTTAATAACAAGAAAGTTGTCGATATGTTTCTAGTAGGAGTTGGTGGCGTTGGTGGTGAGTTAATTGAACAAATTAAACATCAAAAAGAATACCTCGCAAAGAAGGACATTGAAATCCGTGTTTGTGCCTTAGCGAATTCAACAAAAATGCTTTTGGATGAAAACGGATTGAATTTAGATAATTGGAAAGCGGATCTTGAAAATGCAACCCAACCTTCTGATTTCGATGTGTTGTTATCTTTCATTAAATTACACCACGTAGTGAACCCAGTCTTCGTAGATTGTACAACAGCTGAATCGGTTGCAGGACTTTATGCTCGTGCGTTAAAAGAAGGCTTCCATGTGGTCACTCCAAATAAAAAAGCGAATACCCGTGAATTAGCTTATTACCACGAATTACGTCGCAATGCACAAGCGAGCCAACATAAATTCCTATACGAAACCAACGTAGGCGCTGGTTTACCGGTTATCGAAAACTTACAGAATTTATTGGCAGCAGGGGATGAGCTTGAGTATTTTGAAGGTATTTTGTCCGGCTCACTTTCTTTCATTTTCGGTAAATTAGAGGAAGGACTTTCTCTTTCAGAAGTGACCGCACTTGCACGTGAAAAAGGGTTTACAGAACCAGATCCTCGTGATGATTTATCGGGTCAAGATGTGGCACGTAAATTACTGATTCTAGCGCGTGAGGCAGGGTTAGAACTTGAGCTTTCCGATGTGGAAGTGGAAGGCGTGTTACCGAAAGGCTTCTCTGAAGGCAAATCAGCTGATGAATTTATGGCGATGTTGCCACAATTAGATGCGGAATTTAAAGCGCGTGTTGAAGCCGCAAAAGCCGAAGGCAAAGTATTGCGTTACGTAGGTCAAATTAAAGATGGCCACTGCAAGGTATCAATCATCGCCGTGGATCAAAATAATCCATTGTACAAGGTGAAAGACGGTGAAAATGCTCTTGCATTCTATACCCGTTATTATCAACCAATTCCGTTGTTATTACGTGGTTACGGTGCAGGTAACGCAGTGACTGCAGCGGGCATCTTTGCTGATATTTTAAGAACATTACACCACTAAAAAGGACATAATATGTTAAGAATTTATGCTCCGGCATCGAGTGCCAATATTAGTGTAGGGTTTGACACATTAGGTGCAGCCATTTCGCCGATTGATGGTTCATTATTAGGTGATGTCGTACAGATAGAGTCTATTCCAAGTGGTTTTGAACTCGAAAGTGCGGGCTATTTTGTGCGTAAATTGCCAAAAGAGCCGCAAAAAAATATCGTGTATCAGGCCTATGTACTGTTTAGTGAGCAATTAAAATTACGCAATGTGAGAGTTAAACCATTGCGTTTGACCCTTGAGAAAAATATGCCGATTGGTTCGGGATTAGGTTCAAGTGCGTGCTCTATCGTAGCTGCATTAGTGGCATTAAATAAATTCCATGATGAACCATTCTCAAAAATGGAACTGTTAGAAATGATGGGAGAGCTAGAAGGTCGTATTTCTGGTTCAATCCATTATGATAATGTGGCGCCTTGTTATCTTGGTGGTGTGCAATTTATGGTACAATCCCTCGGTAATATTTGCCAAAAACTACCATTTTTTGATAATTGGTATTGGGTTTTAGCTTATCCTGGTATTGAGGTTTCAACTGCTGAAGCGCGTGCAATTTTACCGAAAAGCTACACGCGTCAAGATGTGATTTCTCATGGTCGTCATTTAGGTGGCTTTGTGCATGCGTGTCACACGCATCAAGAAAATCTTGCAGCGATGATGATGAAAGATGTGATTGCGGAACCTTATCGTGAGGCTTTATTACCCAACTTCGCGGAAGTGAAACAAGCCACGCGTGATTTAGGCGCGTTAGCGACGGGGATTTCAGGCTCAGGTCCAACGATTTTCTCCATCGCACCCGATTTACAAACGGCAACAAAACTGGCGACTTATTTAGAAAATCATTATTTACAAAACAATGAAGGCTTTGTTCATGTTTGTAAGGTCGATAATGATGGCGCGAGAGAGCTCGGTTAAATAACAAATCGCTTTATCCCCTCTTTTATAAGAGGGGAATAACATTTTATCAAAACTCTATAATTAACGGATATACAATGAATTTGTACAACATCAAACACCCTGAAGAACAAGTAAATTTTGCTCAGGCAGTACGTCAAGGGCTTGGTAAGGACCAAGGCTTATTTTTTCCGGAAACCATTCCAACGTTAAGCAATATTGACGAATTATTAGCCTTACCATTGGTTGAACGTAGCCAAAAAATTCTTGCGGCATTAATCGGTGAAGAATTACCAAAAGCCACTTTAGATGCAATGGTAAAAAATGCATTTACTTTTCCTGCACCGTTAGAAAAAGTGGAAGATAATATTTATGCCCTTGAATTATTCCATGGTCCAACTTTAGCATTTAAAGACTTTGGTGGTCGTTTTATGGCGCAGGCGCTCGCTGCAGTGCGTGGTGATGGTAAAATCACCATTTTAACAGCGACATCTGGCGATACCGGTGCAGCAGTTGCTCACGCGTTTTATGGGTTAGAAAACATCAATGTTGTGATTCTATACCCGAAAGGCAAAATTAGCCCATTACAAGAAAAACTATTCTGTACTTTAGGTGGCAATATTCGCACTGTGGCGATTAATGGCGATTTCGATGCCTGCCAAGCGTTAGTCAAACAAGCATTTGATGATGCAGAACTACGTCAAGCGATTGGTTTAAATTCAGCAAATTCCATTAACATTAGCCGTTTATTGGCGCAAGTTTGTTATTACTTTGAAGCGGTAGCGCAGTTACCAAAAGAAAAACGTGATAATGTCGTGGTTTCTGTACCAAGTGGTAACTTCGGTAACTTAACTGCGGGATTAATCGCTAAAACATTAGGTTTACCAATTAAACGCTTTATTGCAGCAACCAATGCGAACGATACCGTGCCACGTTATTTAGAATCAGGTAATTGGGTACCTAAAGCGACCGTAGCCACGCTTTCTAATGCGATGGATGTCAGTCGCCCGAACAACTGGCCACGTGTCGAAGAGTTATTCAAACGCAATGGCTGGAATTTAAGTGATTTAGGTTCTGGTATGTTAAGCGATAGCGAAACAGAAGAAACCTTAAAAGCGATGTATGCAAAAGGTTATTTATGTGAACCACACGGTGCAATCGCCTATCAAGTATTGAAAGATCAACTTAAAGCGGATGAAACCGGTATTTTCTTATGTACGGCACATCCAGCGAAATTTAAAGAGTCAGTGGAGCGTATTCTTTCGCTCGATCTTCCATTGCCAGAAGCGTTGGATAAACACAATAAATTGCCATTACTTTCTGATGAAATGGATGACGATTTTGCACAATTACGTGCATATTTGTTGAAATAATAAAAAAGTGCGGTTAATTTTGACCGTACTTTTGTTTTATCACTCAAAAGGGCGGGATAAACGCCCTTTATTTTTTAGGAGTTAATCTTCTTTTCCTAAGATTTGATTCACTTCACTCTTATAGAGTACAGCTTTAGCACCGAAAATGGCCTGTACGCCACCACCGACTTCAAGCACATCAATCGCACCTAATTTTTTCAATGTGGCTTTATCAACGGCTTTGACATCTTTAACTGAAACACGTAAGCGAGTAATACAAGCATCCACGTTTTCAATATTTTCAGCGCCACCTAATGCTGCAATAATTTTATGTGCATTTTCAGTCAGAGAGCTGGTTTCTTGCTCTGCATTTTCTTCGGTTTCTTCACCGCGTCCTGGTGTCATTACATTAAAAATGCGGATCAAGAAAACGAAAGAGAAATAATAGAGCAGAGCCCAAGGAATACCGACAAAAATCACACGCAACCAATGGGTGTTTTCATCACCTTGTAAAATGCCGAAGAGCAAGAAATCAATAAAACCACCAGAGAAAGTATTCCCGATAGAGATGTTTAGATAATCGGCAATAAAGAAAGATACACCATCTAAGAAAGCGTGGAATACATAAAGCCATGGTGCAACAAACAAGAACATAAACTCGATCGGTTCAGTAATCCCAGTAATGAATGATGTTAGGGCTGCACCAAGGAATAAGCCGCCAATTTTTGCACGACGTTTTTTCGGTACGCAGTGATACATAGCTAAACAGGCTGCTGGTAAGCCAAACATCATGGTATCAAAACGGCCGGCAAAGAAACGTGTCCCTTCAGTAAATAAACCATGGTGATTAGGATCGGCTAATTGAGCGAAAAAGATTTTTTGTGCACCAACAATCATCTCGCCATTGACCATTTCCACACCACCTAATTCAGAATACCAAAATAGTGGGTAAATCATGTGATGTAAGCCAACCGCACCAGATAATCGCATTAAGAAACCGTATAAGAATGTACCAAAGGTTCCCATGGATGCGATGCTTTTACCTGCTGAGACGAGCCATTGTTGGAAAGTTGGCCAAATGAGGAAGAAAACTAATCCAACGAAAATAGCTGAAAAAGCAGTCACAATTGGCACAAAGCGAGAGCCGCCAAAGAAACCTAATACTTGTGGTAATTGGATGTTGTGATAGCGATTGTGTAATTTAACGGTAATCAAGCCCATCACCAATGCTCCAATCACACCCGTATCGATGCTTTTTACATCAGGAGAGAAAATCGGAATTAATGCAGCAATGGTGCCCGTCATAATGAGATAACCAACAACGGCAGCGAGAGCAGCAACGCCTTTGTCACGTTTGGCTAAGCCGATACCTAAACCAATACACAATAATAAGGCTAAATTAGCGAATACCACGCTACCGGCTGCAGACATAATCTGAAACAGACCTTGCAGAGCCTCATTATTTAAAATTGGATAGGCTTGCACCGTTGCTTTATTGGAAAGTGCACCGCCGATCCCGAGTAAAAGACCTGCAGCAGGCAAAATAGCAATCGGCAACATAAATGCCTTACCAACTTGTTGAAGTTGTTTAAACATAGAACCTCCTGTGATTACTTTTTTGAAATGTAACGTATTTAAGGAGAAAAATCTGTGAAACTGCTCACAGTTTTAATCTAAGACGTTGTTTTGACAGATTTTTGCTTGTGTTGGCGCGCAGCGAATTTCCTTTTATAATGCAATCAAACTGATATGTTTATTTATTATTTGTATGACAACTTTTATTGCTTACGCCAATATTCAACAACCGTTCCCTTTTGATGAAATCCCTACAGATCTTGTCCTTGAAAATTTGCGTACAGAACCGCAGGGAAATTATCGGATAACGCAACGTCATCAATGTCGTCGATTAGCGCATTTTTTACTTTGGCAGTTGCTAAAAACAGTGGGAAAATCAACCGCACTTTTAGGACAAATTTATCGTACGCAAAGTGGCAGACCAGAATTTCCCGTCGAGAATATTGATTTTAATATAAGCCACTCAGGCGATTGGGTTGCCGTATTGCTGCATATTAATGAATTAGAAGAAAGTACGGTCGGTATTGATATTGAATTTTCGAAAAAACGGAGTTTTTCTGCGCTAATGGCTCATTTCGCGCCACAAGCAGAACAAGAATGGTTTGCTAAACAACTTGATGAGGAGCAGGCTTTTTATCGCTGTTGGTGTTTGCGTGAAGCAGTATTGAAATCACAAGGCGTTGGGATTGTAAAACTTTCAAGTGTGGTACATTTACCAGAGCGGTTACAGATCTTTTCAGATTATTGTCCGAAAGGTGCGTTGATCTTTACGGATGAATTGCCTTTTTACTTTGCGGCATTTATAAATCAGTCAAAAATTCAACCGCACTTTTATCAATGGGATGGAAAAAGTTTAGTAGGAAAAAATATACAAAAATCCTTGATTTACCAAGTAAATGAATAAAAGAAAATCCTTGAAAATATTCAAGGATTTTTTATTTTATAATAATTTGCATTGCCACTTGTATTTTCATAGACTAACCCCATTTATTTCGTTAAACTCATTAAAAATTTTAGACAAATGGAGAACGTAATGTCGCAAAACGGTCCAGATCAAGATCCTTGGGGTAAACCGGGACAGAGCAGTGGTCCAAAACAGTCAGATAATTCATCAGATAAGCAAAATGAAAATGGCTGGGGCTCGCGAGACAATAAAAATCAGGAGCAATCACCACCAGATATTGAAGAAGTATTTAATAATCTGTTGAAAAAATTAGGTGGTGGCAATAAGAAGGGCGGATCAAATAATACTTCGCCAAATATGCCTTCATTTAATTTAGGCAAAATTTTACCAATCGCTGCAGTAATCGGAGGGATTATTTGGGGTGCAAGCGGTTTTTACACCATTAAAGAAGCTGAACGTGGCGTGACGTTACGTTTTGGCGAGTTTCATTCTATCGTTCAACCAGGCTTAAACTGGAAACCAACCTTTATTGATAAAGTGATTCCAGTGAATGTAGAGCAAGTTCGTGAGCTTAAAACACAAGGTGCGATGTTAACCAAAGATGAAAACATGGTTAAAGTGGAAATGACCGTGCAATATCGCGTGCAAAATCCTGAAAAATACCTTTTTAGCGTGAGCAATGCGGATAATAGCCTTGGGCAAGCGACAGACAGTGCACTTCGTTATGTGATTGGTCATATGACTATGAATGATGTGCTGACAACGGGTCGTGCCGTGGTACGTGAAGATACATGGAAAGCCTTGAACGATATTATCAAACCTTATGATATGGGACTTGAAGTGATTGACGTGAACTTCCAATCTGCACGTCCACCAGAAGAAGTGAAAGATGCTTTCGATGATGCGATTAAAGCACAAGAAGACGAACAACGTTACATTCGTGAAGCAGAAGCTTATGCTCGCGAGAAAGAGCCAATCGCTCGTGGTGATGCTCAGCGTATCGTGGAAGAAGCAACGGCTTATAAAGATCGTGTTGTACTTGATGCGCAAGGGGAAGTAGAACGTTTACAACGTCTTCTACCTGAATTTAAAGCGGCGCCTGATTTGTTAAAAGAGCGTCTTTATATTCAAACCATGGAAAAAGTCATGGCAAACACACCTAAAGTGATGCTAGACAGTAGTAATGGTAACAATTTAACCGTATTACCATTGGAGCAATTAATGGGTAAGAAAGCGACTAAGCCAGTGACCACTACTTCAGAAAGTGCGGTCACTTCTGCGCCTGTTTCAACACAGGAACGTCGTGTAGAAACGCAAACGACCCAACCAGTTCAATCAAATGAAGGCATTCGCCAAGGGAGATTTAACTAATGCGTAAATTTTTACTTCCGATTATTGTGGTGATTGCTGCGGTGTTATATTCCAGCGTGGTAGTTGTAACTGAAGGCACACGTGGCATCATGTTGCGTTTTAACAAAGTACAACGTGATGCAGAAAACAAAGTGGTCGTGTATGAACCAGGTTTGCATTTCAAATTGCCTTTAATTGATAGCATTAAAGTGCTTGATGCGCGTATTCGTACCCTTGATGGATCAGCTACTCGTTTTGTGACAGTCGAGAAAAAAGACTTGTTGGTGGATTCCTATGTGAAATGGAGAATCAGCGATTTCGGTCGTTTCTATACTGCAACGGGTGGTGGTGATTATAACCAAGCTTCAAGCTTATTAAGCCGTAAAGTAAATGACCGTCTGCGTTCAGAAATTGGTACTCGTACAATTAAAGATATCGTTTCAGGTACGCGTGGTGAATTAATGGCGGGGGCGAAAAAAGCGCTAAATTCAGGGCAGGATAGTACCTCTGAATTAGGGATTGAAGTCGTTGATGTTCGCGTAAAACAAATTAATTTACCGGATGAAGTCTCTTCTTCGATTTACCAACGTATGCGAGCAGAACGTGATGCGGTTGCCCGTGAACATCGTTCGCAAGGTAAAGAAAAAGCGGCGTTCATTCAAGCAGACGTGGATCGTAAGGTGACCTTGATCTTAGCGAATGCAAATAAAACAGCACAAGAATTACGCGGTAATGGTGATGCGGCAGCGGCAAAACTATATTCTCAAGCTTTTGCTCAAGAACCACAGTTTTATAGTTTTATTCGTAGCTTAAAAGCCTATGAAAGCAGCTTTGAAGGTTCAGATAATATGATGATTTTGAAACCTGACAGTGATTTCTTCCGCTTTATGCAAGCGCCAAAGAAATAAGCAAGAGATCATGAAAAGTAAAGTGCGGTTAGAAATAACCGCATTTTTTTATTGCTTAATTTTAGGGGAATTCTCACTTATAAGATAAAAAGGCATTTAATGCAATCAATCGAATCCATAGCCAAAGTTAATTAAATCCACATAAAATATAAGCCAATTTTTTGGCATAATTATCTTGCTTTAAGCTTTACGTTTCTTTTTATGTTTATTGATCGTTTGGAGGATTATTAGATGAAAAAAACTGATTATTGGCGGTGCAGCCATTGCTGTCTTAGGTTATTTGGGCGTTGTGGGGTATCTACACCAATTTGATAAAGAGAATGCGACCCAACTTTTAATGGAAAATCGCTATACTGGCGAACAAGAAAAAGTGGCAAAAGCCTTATTTGATAATAGCTGTCAATATTGCCATAGTCCAAACACACCTCTTCCATTTTATTCAAAATTCCCGATTGTGGGTGATGAAATGCAATCGGATATTCAAAGTGGGCTTCGTGCTTTCCGCCTAGATCGTTTACTTGAAGGCTTAAAAGATCCGAGCAAATTATCCCAAGCTGATTTAGCAAAATTACAGCGCGTACTTGAAAATAACGAAATGCCAATTGCTAAATTCAGACATCTTCACTGGGGAAGTAAACCAGATGAGCAAGAAAAAGTGGCATTGCTTAACTGGATTCGTGAAGCACGTAAAATGTCTTTACCAAAAGAAACCCCCAATGTTGATGCCGATCGTTTAGTGCAACCTATTCCAGACAGTATTGCAACAGATGAAGCAAAAGTCGCGTTAGGCCATGATCTTTTCTTTGATGGTCGTTTATCAGGCGATGGTTCTATTCAATGTCACACTTGTCACCAATTAGATAAAGGTGGTGTGGATAGACTTGATACTTCAACAGGGATTGAAGGTAAAAAAGGTCCAATTAACGCACCAACCGTATTCAATGCGGCATTTAACTTTGTGCAATTCTGGGATGGTCGTGCAGCAGATTTAGCTGATCAAGCGAAAGGTCCTCCAACAAATCCAGTAGAAATGGGCTCGCACTCGTGGGATGACATCGTGGCTCGTTTTGAAATGGATGAAGAATTTAAAAAAGAATTCTTAAAAGAATATCCACAAGTGACGAAAGAAACTTTAACTCATGCAATTGGTGAATATGAAAAAACATTAATTACGCCAAATAGTGATTTCGACCGTTATTTGAAAGGGGATAAAACAGCGTTAACCGAGCAACAAGTTCGCGGTTATGAGTTATTCAAACAACATAAATGTGATACTTGTCATACTGGTGTAGCAATGGGTGGACAATCTTATGAATACATGGGACTCTACGGCGATTACTTTAAAGATCGTGGTACGCCATTAACTGATGCGGATGAAGGTCGCTTTGCACAAACTAAAGATCCTTTCGATATGCATCGCTTCAAAGTGCCAACCTTGCGCAATGTCGCGCTTACTGCACCATATTTCCATGATGCCTCAGCAAAAGAATTAAAAGATGCTGTGAGTGCAATGTTGAAATACCAAAGTAACGTGAAACAGCCTGCTCAAAAAGATGTGGAGGACATAACCTCTTTCTTAGAAAGTTTAACAGGTGAATTTAAAGGTGAAAAATTAAAATAATCCTTGAAGCTGTAAATAGAAACGACCGCAAGTGCGGTCGTTTTTTTGTGAGTTTTACTCGAATTAATCGGTTTAGATTCATTCGATTATGACTTTCTGGTATTACTATCTTCTTTTAAAGCTTGCGTTGCTGCTTTTATGTTATTTGCTTGAGTTATGGCTGTGATCACAGCAACACCATCAGCGCCATATTTTCGTAAGGTTTTTACATGTTCCCGTTTTACTCCGCCAATCACCACAAGCGGTTTTGTGATACCTCCATTTCTCAAGGTTTGAATAAATTCCATTCCTAGAGTCGGGGAAGGATTCTCTTTTGATTGAGTGGGAAAAATTGGACCAACACCAAAATAATCGATTTCAGATAATCCCTCTCCGATTTTTGCTTCATCTAAGCGGTTAATGGACCAACCAATAATCAGAGGCTTATTACTTCTTGCTCGAATCGTTTTTACAGGCGTATCGCTTTGTCCAACGTGAACCCCATCAGCCTCAATTTCTAATGCCAAATCAACATTGTCATCGACAATAAATGGCACATTATATCGACGACATAAATCTCGACAGCTAATGGCTAAGGCTCGTTGCTCATCTGGCGAATTTTCTAATGAGAATTTGCCTTTATCGCGAAATTGAAAGCAGGTAATGCCACCTTCTAAAGCTTGTCTAAGAACAGAAAGCAAGTTATCAGCTGGATTATCACCTAAATGTCGGCAATCTTGTGTGCCTGCTACAAAATAGAGCGGTAAAATTTCTTGAATATTTTTCATCTTTTAATCCTTAAAGGCGACTGTAAGCCCAATGATTTGTTGGACCATGTCCATGACCAATATTCAATGGGTGAGAGATGGCTGCAGTGATAAAATCTTTAGCTGTTTTCACCGCACTTTTTAACGGTGTGCCTTTGGCTAATTCTGCTGTTAAGCAGGCTGAAAAAGTACAGCCCGTGCCGTGAGTATGTGGTGTATCGAAACGCACGCTTTCTAAAACAAAATGCTCACCATTTTGTAAAAGGAGCCAATCTTGGCATAGCTGACTTTGTGAATTCAGCGAATGTCCGCCTTTAATAATCACATTCTTTGCGCCTTGTTTTTGCAAGTCTAACGCGACTTGTTGAATGCTAGCTGTATCAGAAATCTTAAAACCAGTTAAAGCTTCTGCCTCAGGAATATTAGGCGTAATCACATCGGCAAGTGGCAATAAATATTTGCTTAATGCCGAAACCGCTTGTTGTTGCAATAAAGAGGCTCCACCTTTCGCAATCATGACGGGATCAAGAACTAGTGTGCCGAATGGACGATGACTTAAGAAATCAGCCACACATTCGATAATATCTGCTGTGCCAAGCATACCAATTTTGGCACTTGCAATCTGAAAGTCATTTTTTATCGCTTCCAGTTGCGCTTGAATTGTTTTCAGTGGAATAGGGTGAATATCAAATACGCCAAGTGTGTTTTGTGCAGTGACAGCAGTGATCACTGAAGTGCCAAAAACACCCTGCATTTGAAAGGTTTTGAGATCTGCTTGAATTCCAGCACCACCGCCGCTGTCAGAACCTGCAATAGTCAATGTTTGTGGAATGTTAGACATATTTCACCTCCGCATTTTGTTCTATTACATTAGGTGTTAAAGCAGACAATTCATCAAGTAAGCGAATTTGGAACTGCCCAACTTGTGTGGTTAAGTTTTTAGCCGCAATCTCTCCTGCAATGGTGTAAGCTGCACAGGCTTCGATTGTTGCTGAAAAATGTTTACCTTTATCAACAGCTAAAAATGCTGCGCATACTGCACTTAATAAACAACCCGATGCGGTAACTTTTGGAAATAGCGGCGTACCGTTATGGATTGTGGCAGTTTGTTGTCCATCGCTGATAATATCGACTTCTCCACTAATTAACACCGTACAGTCATAGCATTGTGCAACACGTTGAGCAACTTCTTGTAGATTTGTTTCACCCTGTCCTGCATCCACGCCTTTTGCTTGCCAGTCTTCACCTGCAATCGCTGCAAGTTCTCCCGCGTTACCTCGGATTAAGGCAAATTTCACTTCTGCCAATAATTGACGGATAGTTTCACGTCGGTAGTTCGTAGCGCCCACTCCAACAGGATCAAGCACCACAGGAATGCCTATTGCATTTGCTGTTTTACCCGCTAGTAACATAGCATCTCGTTCTTGATCCATGACTGTACCGATATTGATGACTAATGCTTGGCTGATTTTCGGTATTTCAACCATTTCTTCAATATTAGCAGACATCAATGGTGATGCTCCTAATGCAAGTAAACCATTGGCACTAAAATTTGCCGCGACAATATTGGTTATGTTATGAATCAACGGATTTTGTTCACGAATTTTTGATAAATAAACTGATTTCATTTTACCCCTCTATTTTTATGCTAAATCTAATCCCATTTGCCAAAATTCGATTTCCATTCGAGTGGCTGTGGTAAAAATCTGTTGAATATTGGTTAACTGAGAATCATTAAGTGGCTCACAAAGTACGGTCAGAAAATCAACAGTTTCTTGTGCGGCTTGTTGATATTCTGGTGCAGAGTATACGTCAATCCATGCTTGATAAGGATTGCTTGGTAGTTTTGGATAATTTTCTGTGATGTAGCGGGCGACTTGTGCGTAACCTAAAGCACAAGGCGTCACGGCGGCATATAACTCTGGTAAGCCACCCGTCATTCCACAATCAAGTAAGTAACGTGTATAGGAAATGCATGCCGCACTTTCTAGTGTTTGGAATATTTCCTGTTCACTAATTTCCCATTGTTGGCAGTAATTCAAATGTAATTGGATTTCTTGGCAAAGAATGTCTAGCGTTTTACGCGGCATGTCCATTTCAGCAAAATTTCTCGCCTTGAACACGCCTAAGGCAAAGGCACGGCTATAATGGAAAAGATAGAGGTAATCTTGTTTTAAATAGTGTTGAAAACAAGCTTTTGGCAAGGTGCCTTTTGCAAGTTGTTGCACAAATTCATGCTCAACATATTGCTTCCAATAAGGTTGCGCTTGCTGAATAAGTTGGTTGATCATCATTTTTCCTTACTGTAATTCGACAGCATAGTCTTTCAATTCAAGTGCTTTTGGAATCAAGCCTTTTTGATGCATAAATTCCGCCATTTGTTGATAACGTTTGGCATCCAATTGACGGGGTTTCGTTGCTAATAAAGGCAAGGTATCTTTCCACGCTAATTGATTTAATTCTGTATTGAGTTCTTTTGACTTATAGCTCACAAATGCTTGCCATGCGTCATTTGGGTTGTTTTGTAGGTAGGCTGTAGCTTGTTCAAGTGCGGTCAAAAAAGCGGAGATTTTTTTAGAGAAAAGATTATTTTTGTTTGCGACTAAAATCAATTCATCATAAACCGGCACACCATATTGTTCTGGGAAAAATGCCACGCCTTCTTGTTTTTCTAAATGGATTTGATTCAGTTCGAAATTACGAAATGCCCCGATGACAGCATCGACTTGTCCTGTTAAAAGGGAAGGGGAAAGCGACCAATTTACATTCACCAATTTTACATCTTGGTTGCTGAGTCCTATGGAATGGAGCATGGTATCGAGTAAAACATCCTCAAAGCCACTGACTGAATAGCCTACTTTTTTACCTTTCAGATCGGCAAGTGTTTTGATGTTGCTATTTTTCAGAACCACTACGCTATTTAATGGGCTGGAAATCAAAGAGCCGACACGCACTAAAGGTAATCCTTCCGCAACTTGTTGATAAAGTTGAGGTTGATAATTAATGGCTAAATCCACTTTTCCTGCGGCAACCAATTTAGGTGGTAGCGACGGATCAGCCGGTTCGATAATGTCGATCTCTAAGTTATTTTTTTCAAAAAAGCCTTTTTGTTGTGCCACGATGATCGCTGCGTGATCAGGGTTCACATACCAATCAAGCATTAAGCTAATTTTCTCTTTTGCCAAACTGGTAAAACTCGTGGTGAGTCCAATTAAAAGACTGAAATAACCGATGATTTTCTTCATTTTTGTCTCCTTGTGTCATGAAGAGTTAAACGTGCCAAATAAAACGGCGTAGTAGCCAATCAATGCTGAAATATAAACAAAGCGAAATTGCCACTAAGATCAGCAAGGCGGCAAACATTAAATCCACCTGCATACGAGCGTTGGCGTGAATCATCAAATAGCCAAGCCCTTCTGATGACCCTACCCATTCTCCAATTACAGCGCCAATTGGTGCGACTGAAACAGCAATGCGAAAGCCTGATGCAAATGCAGGCAATGCAGCAGGTAATTGCACTTTGAGTAATAAACGCCAAGGGGATGTCTTGAATGTTTTGGCGAGATCAATCCAAGCTTTAGGCGTATTGCGTAAGCCATCGTAACAGGCTGCGGTTACAGGGAAATAGATAATGAGAATAGCCATCAGAATTTTTGATGGCATACCATAACCTAGCCAAAGTACGAGTATGGGGGCGATAGCAAAAACAGGAATCGCTTGAGAAATGACTAAAATCGGTAACAGTAATGATGATGTTTTAGGTGAAAAAGAGAGTAACAGGGCTGATGACAATCCAAAAAGAAAACCAAGTAGTAATCCTAAGCAAATTTCAATTAAGGTGGTTTGCGTATGCTGCCAAAGTAGTTCTGAATGAGAAACTAATTGATACCATACGGATTGAGGAGAAGGAAATATGTAATGGGGAAAATCACCTAATACGCCAATAAGTTGCCAGAGACACAGCAATATAATTCCAATAAAGAGCGGTTTAAGAAGGCTAAGTTTCATCTTTTTCCCTCTAATAACTCGTTCAATAATTGCTGTTGGAGCATCCACAAATTGTTTTGGTTTAGATCTCGTGGTGCGTTACCTTCAGGTTTTATGACATCAGATAATGCAGGTTGATTAGGCTGCGGTGAACGTAATACAAAAATACGCTGGCTTAAGCGTAATGCTTCTTGAGGATCATGGGTAACTAATAACACTGATTTATCTTTTAATAGTTCATAGGCCAAGTTTTGTAATTGATAACGACTAATCGCATCAAGGGCAGAGAAAGGTTCATCAAGTAAAACTAAATCAGCGTTTTGCATTAATACTCGAGCGAGAGCCACTCTTTGTTTTTGCCCTCCAGATAATTGAGCACAGCTTTTATGAAGATGTTCTGACATACCCACTTGTTCAAGTAATACTTTTGCTTGAAGAGTTGTTTTTGCAGATTTATTCCCGAATAGTACGTTTTCTAATTGGACGTTATCAATAATTGAAAGCCAGGGATAAAGAGTATCTTTTTGTGGTAGCCATGCCACTCGAATATTAGGATGAAAGATGATATTACCTTTAATCTTCCCTTGTATTTCAAGCCCTGCAATTAATCTTAAAAGCGTTGATTTACCTACACCAGAGCAGCCAAGTAAACTCACCCACTCATTAGGCAAAAGTGTTAAGTCAAGGTGTTTAAATAGTACCTGCTTACCAAAAGCAAAACTAAGATCCTGAATATGCACCATAGTATTAACCTTACTGATTAATAACTAAAGGCTTTGAGAAAAAAGGATTGAAAATAGATATGAAGAATGAAAAGTATTTTGGCATATTAGTTTCCTACGTCAGTGCTAACTGTTTCAGGTTCACGGGTATCATCTCAGCCACTTTGTGGCACCCCGACTAAATTTGGATAGATTCTATATTTCAATTCAGAATAAAACAAGAACAAAATTGTATTAACTACGATTTAAATTTCTTTTTAGTTTTGTAAAAGTTACTTAACTGTTGAGAGTAAAAGAAGATAAAACAGATTAGAAGAATGAGAGAAAACTATAATTTCTAACCTAATAATAATTAAAAATTAAAGCTAAGTATTGGACTAGGTACTGATTATTGGTTTGGAATTAGATGGTGCCCGAAGCCAGACTTGAAC
>OGOW01001143.1_pt1 | contig 25930 bp, 21 predicted proteins | sample 1552781 | NCBI WGS metagenome assembly OGOW01 (sample SAMEA2580145, study PRJEB22360) | human gut metagenome | biome: human gut; feature: human-associated habitat; material: faeces | place: Denmark | collected 2008/2010
CCGGTGCTTTCTTTCTTTTTTCTATTAACTTTTCCTACAAAAACTTTACCCTACGAATATTGAGCCATTCCGCTTCTTAGCGCCGTCTTTATATACAGAAGTGCTTCCGGAGTGTATGAGCGGAGGCGTGGCTGCATATATGGAACGTATTATTTATACGGTTTACATAAGAAGAAAACGGACAGGCCAATGTCCGGCGTAAGATATCCATCAGGGAATTCCCTGGTGGATATTTTCATTTTAGGGAAAAGCAGAATTTGTCGAAAAGGAGAGGACAATGTTGGAAACGATCTTGAATAATTTTCATCTGGAGAAGATCCTGTGGATCCTGCAAAAAAGGATTGCATACATTATGATCCTGGGGGTACTGGGAGGAATGGCGGGAGGCGCTTATGCATATCTGACCAACAGTACACTTTACCGGGCGGAGGTATCCTTCTATGTATACAGTGATCCGGACTACGTGTATGATTCTTCGGTCAATATCTCAAATTCCGAATTTACCCAGGCCAAGAATCTGGTACAGAGTTACATATTAATCCTGAAGAGTAACACGATCCTTCAGAAGGTGCTGGAGGAAGCCGGGCTGGATTACGGAACGGAAGCTTTGTCGGGAAGAATCGGTACCAGTGTGGTGGAAAACACGGCAGTGTTCTATGTCTACACTTATGACAGTGATCCTTACCGGGCCATGGAGCTGGCCAATGCTATCGGCAGGGTGGCTCCGAAGGAGATTGGCCGGATCGTGAAGTCCGGTGGCATTGAGGTGATCGATTATGCCACACTGCCGGAAGCACCCTACAGTTCCACCAGTCTGGTCAAATATGCACTGGTGGGCTTTGCCGGATGCTTTGGGGCATCCTTTGTATTGTTTCTGCTGGCAGGACTGATGGATACCACGATCCGCAGGCGGTACGAACTGAAGCTGGCATTCCGGATTCCGGTGCTGGGAGATATTCCGCAGATCCAGGCGCCGGACCGGAAGAGTAAGCCCGTGTTAGTATTGGGGGAGAACAGCTCCTTTGCCGTGAAAGAATCCTATAATACCATCCGGGCAAACCTGCTGTTCACGGGAAAAGGAGAACATTGTCCGGTCTATGCCGTCACCAGTGCGGATAAGGATGAAGGCAAGACTTTGAACAGTGTCAACATCGCCATCAGTTACGCACAGCTGGGCAAAAAAGTATTGCTCATCGACGGAGACATGCGGAATATGTCGGTGGCATCTCTGCTAAAGCTCCGGGGCAGACTTGGACTGAGCCAGTATCTGGCGGGATTGCGGGAGACACCGCAGATCGTGGAATACCGGCAGAATCTGGATGTGCTGGTGGGAGGAGAAAATCCACCGAATCCTTCCGAACTGTTGGGCGGAGAGCGGATGAAGGAGCTGCTTACGACGTTGCGTAGCCGGTACGACTGCATCATTATTGATCTGCCGCCGGTAGGAATTGTGACGGATGCCCTGCTATTGTCCCATGAAGTCACCGCCTATCTTCTGGTGGTGCGGGCCGGCGTCAGCCATATGAGCCGGGAAAAGTCGGCGGTGACACTGTTAGAGCAGGTGGATGCGGATATCTGCGGCATCCTGTTCAACGGCCTGCCGCCAAAATCTAAGGACTGTAACTACAGACTGCAGCAATACTGGCAGGAATATAAACAGCAAAATGGGGAAGCAGTTTGAAAAAAACCGGGAGGTCTTTATGAAAATATGTTTTGCCGCATCGTCGGGCGGCCACTTTGAACAACTGATGATGTTAAAACCGCTAATGGAAAAATACGAAAGTTTTGTAGTAACGGAGAAAACAGGCTATGAGGTGAAGACACCGGTGAAATGTTACTATCTGCAGCAGGTGAACCGGAGACAGTGGAGATGCCTTTTTTATCTGTTGAAAAATACCGTGGATTCGTTGCGGCTGTTGCATAAAGAACAGCCGGATGTGGTGGTCTGCACCGGAGTGCTGGCCATGATCCCGCTGTGCATGGAAGCCAAGCTCTCCGGCAGGAAGCTGATCTACATCGAGTCATTTGCCAAAGTGACTTCGGCCACACTGACGGGAAAACTGTTATATCATTATGCGGATCGTTTTTATGTCCAATGGACACAGATGAAGGAAATCTATCCGGATGCGATCTGCCTGGGGGGAATTTATTAGGATGATATTTGTAACGACCGGATCTCAGAAGTTCCAGTTCAATCGATTGTTACAAAGGATAGATCTGCTGATCGAGGAAGGCATGATAAGAGAGGAGGTGTTTGCCCAGATCGGAGTCAGCGATTATCAGCCAAAGCATTATGAATACTGCAGGTTTCTGGACAGAGAAGGCTTCACCGGGAAGCTGCGGGAATGCCAGATGGTCATTACCCATGGTGGAACCGGTGTGATCATCGGCGCCGTAAAACAAGGGAAAAAAGTGATCGCAGTGCCGAGACTTGCCAGCTACGGGGAGCATGTGGACGATCATCAGGTACAGCTGCTTCGGGAATTCGACGGAATGAACCTGATCTGTGCCTGTTATGACAGTGAGAAACTGGGGGATTGCATCCGGGATACCGGCAGCAGGGACTTTGCCGGATACCATTCCAATACCCGGAGGATCCTTAAGGATATTGAGAATTTTTTAATTGCGGAAGAGGGGGAAAACCATGGAAAACATTCAAAAATTTCGTAAAAAAGGGAAAAAACTGGGAGAGTATATGATGACGAAGCTGCGCCTTTTGCGGGATCAGAAAAAATATCGCTCCCGGGGAGTAACATTAAAATATATGCTAGACCGGGTGGATTCCCGGGATCTGATCATCGTTTTCAGCTCCTGCACCAGAAAAGGGATCCGGGCCAGATACAATTATGTCCGGACGTTAAAGGAAGTTCCCTGTAACAAGTTGTTTCTGTTGGATGATTTTGCGTCAGATCACAGAGGTTCCTTTTATCTGGGCAGCAATATGAAATTCGAGGAGGCGGTCGTTGTAAGGGAACTGATCGACCGGGTGCGGGAGCAGACCGGAGCAAAACGCCTGATCTTCTGCGGTTCCAGCAAGGGCGGTTACACGGCACTGAATTTCGGACTGGACTATCCCGGAAGCTATATGGTGGTGGGGGGGCCCCAGTATTTTCTGGGACAAAGCCTGCTGGACACCGGGAATATTGAGGCGTTGAAGCATATTGCCGGACAGGTCTGTAAGGAAAAGGTCGAATTCCTCAATGAGTATCTTCCGAAAAAGGTGGCAGCCAACCGTTATGCGCCCTCCCAGAGGATCTATCTGCATTATTCCGACAGCGAACACACCTATGAGGAACATATCCGCTATCTGCGCCGGGATCTGGCGAAAAAGGGATACCGCTGCAGCGAGGACGTGGCACATTACAAGGAACACGGGGAGATCAGTCTGTATTTTCCGGAATTTTTATTACATAGTGTGGAGGAAATCTTATGCCGGCAGTCAGCGTGATCGTTCCGGTATACAATGCGGAAAAATATCTGGAGGAATGCATTCGTTCCCTGACAGAGCAGACGTTGTCTTCACTGGAACTGATCTTCGTGGATGACGGTTCCACGGATGCTTCTCCCAAGATTCTGGAAAGATATCGTGCCAGGGATCCCGAACACATCCGGGTCATCACCCAGAAGAACGCAGGGCAGGGAAAGGCAAGAAATGTAGGACTTGCGGCTGCCACGGGAGAATATGTGGGATTCGTGGATTCGGATGATTATGTGGACAGGCGTATGTACGCGGCCATGTACGCCAGGGCCGGTTCCGAAGAACTGGATCTGGTGGAATGTGATTTTCATTATCTGGAGGAAGACGGCAGAGAGAAGCGCTCTTACGGTTCGGCGGCTCCCTGGAACAAGCTGATCCGCAGGAGACTGCTTACGGACAACGATATATGGTTCCCGGAGGGGTATATCTATGAGGACACCTCTTTCTACCTGAAGTTACGTCCCTTTGTGAAAAAACAGGCGAAAATGCTGGGAGTCTATGTCTATCACCGGGACAGAGGGGATTCTACCATGAATGACAATAAAAGCAGACGGGTGGGAAATATTTTTCCGGTATTGCAGGATGCCTGTCGGTTTTACCGGGAAAAAGAACTGATGGATACTTATGGGAAAGAACTGGAATATTTCTGTACGAGGATCCTGTTGTGCAGTTCCATGGGGCGGATCTCCAGAGTGCGGGACCGGAAGCTGCGGAAATCTCTGCGGGAAGAGACTTTTGTGTTCCTTCGGGAAAATTTTCCGGAGTATCGGAAGAACCCTTATCTGGGCAATGGACTGAAAGGGCGTTATCTGCGGATCGCCACACCGGCATTGTGCGGGATCTGTGGGGGAACCATCGGCAGATGCAGGCCGGGAGGGTTACCGGGATAGAAAATGGCGGACAGAGAAAAGGGGAAAAATATGCGGATATCGGTAGCAATGGCCACTTATAACGGGGCCAGATTTATCACAGAACAGCTGGATTCCATCCGGCTTCAGAGCCTTCCGGTGGATCAGGTGATCCTGCGGGATGACGGTTCCTCGGATCAGACGCTGGAGATCGTACGGGAATATCTGGAGACTTACGAGTTGGCACCGGCATGGAGGATCACACAGAACGGAAAACGACTGGGGTATGCGGAGAATTTCCGGGCAGCGGTGGAAGAGACGGACGGTGATTATGTCTTTTTCTGCGATCAGGACGATATCTGGGAACCGGACCGGGTGGAAGATATGGTGAGCGAGATGGAAAAACGGAGAGAGATACTGGTGCTGGGATCGGAATTCGTACCGTTTACAGTGGATCCCGATGCTCCTTCTGTCAGCCGGAGCGTATTGAAAAGCTTCCGGGGGGACGGAAGCATGGAGCATGTTGCATGGAGTCCGGCCCATATTTTCATCGGCAGTGAGGGCTGTACCATGTGTCTGCGCAGAGAGTTCCTGGAAGAGACGAAGAAGTACTGGTATCCCGGGTGGGCGCATGATGAATATGCCTGGAAGTTGTCCCTGTGCATGGACGGCTGTTACATTCTGCACAGTGTTACGTTACGGCGGCGAATGCACTCGGGTAATGTATCCAAACGCAAGATGCGGGATCTGGACAGACGGATCGCTTTTTTCAGGGAATTGCAGAAGAGTCATGAAACCACTCTGCGGTTCGCCGAGGACTTTGGAATGCCGGAGGAAGCGAAGGAACTGTTAAGACGCAATATCCGGGCCACCACCCTTCGGATCGAGCTGATGGAACAGCGAAAATTGTGGAATATTGTGCCGCTTTTATGGAAATACCGGGATTGTTATCACAGCAAAAAATCTCTGCCGGTGGAATTTGCCATGGCAGTCAGAGGATGAGGCAATGAGCAGATATCTGGTGGAAAAAACGAAGACAACGGGGCAGGGCTGGCAGAGCAGCAACCGCTATTTTGAAAATTGTGGGGAGCGGAGTCTTGGACAGTTTTTGTCGGTTTCTTTTCTTGTGGCCTATTATATTTTACCACAGTATTTCGGAATCCGGCTGCCGGGCTTTGATCTGACGGCACAGCGAATGCTCATAACGATTCTGTGTCTCTTTCTGTTGAGCAAAGAATCCAGGAAAAAGATGTTCTGGGAAGGGGTGAGAAGCTGCAGATTGTGGCTTTTTATGGCAGGATATCTGGGAATCTGTTTCTATACGGCGGTACTGCGTTTTCACATAGGTACTTTTCTTTATCCGTTCATTGAATTATTGGGAGCTTTTCTGGTGATCTACGTACTGCGGGAGTATCTGGGAAGTGATGGATTTCTGGTGCTTTTCCGGCGGATGCTTTTGTTTCTGTGTGTGTTGGGACTCGTGGAGGCGGTCATGAGAAAGACACCCTTTGCCTATCTGGAGACCATCAGGGGACTTTATACCGGAGGCATGATCCGCTCCGGTGCCTACCGGATCATGGGACCGGCCAATCATTCTCTGGCGTATGGGCTGATCCTGATCTCCGGGTTACCATTATTGTGCATTGATGAGGAGAAACATTGCTTCACGCTGTTTCGGCATCTGCCTCTCCTGCTATTGGTGGTGGTTAATGTATTTCTTACGGGATCCCGCTCCACGCTGGCGGTCATGGGACTGGAGCTTTTGCTGTTGACCGTGCTGGCACCGGGAGAGCAGAGGAAGAAACTGTTATTTACCATAGTACCGGCCGGGCTTTTGATTCTGCTTCTTGCATTTTTATTCCCCAATTCTCCGCCGGGACATTATATTCTGTTGCAGCTTAGTACGGTGGTGGATGAGATGTTTGGAACCTCCTATGCCATCCGTTACGGGGTGGACAGCACCTCCCTTGCCAACAGCGCTTCCTACAGGGATGCCCTGCTGGATATTTTCACGGTGGACTGGCTGAACCCCTGGCTGGGGCAGGGCTCCGGATATCATTTCTCCTGGTATATTCCGGGAGGGGCCACGATCCACTCCATTGACAATTTCTATGTGGCCAATTATATCCGCTACGGGTATCCGGGACTGGTGGTCTACGGACTGTTGATCCTGCAGGCGGTGGGGGAGATGGTGCGATGCGGGATTCAAAAGAAGGACAGAACAATGTTAAGTCTGGCGCTTGCGGTCTGCGGGTACTTCTTAAATCTGTGGTGGATGGATACGCTGCAGACCATCAAGTATGCGTATCTTCCCATCGCACTGTTCCAGGTGATCTCCCGGGAAAAATGGGAAAATATGTCGGATTTGCAACACAAAGCGGTGCACAGATACATAAGGTAAATAGAGAGAAGAAACGAAAAAAGGAAACGAAAATGCGAAAAAGTTTTTGGCTGTTTGCAATAGTTCTGAGTATGAGTCTGGGGATACGGGCGCAGGCGGCACCCAGAGAGATCCCGGATCGTTTCAATACCGGTGTGGATACAGATACAGAGCTGACGGAGATCCCGGAACCGGGGATTTACGGTGGAATCCAGTACAAGACCGGAGCCGGAGGACAGCTGGCACTGGATCTGGTCTACAGCAACAGACAGGCGGGGAATGAGATAGAGATCCGGAATATGGATTTTTCCCGGTATGCACTGTTGATGGTCAATGAGGGCAAAATTGCCGTGGAGACCACGGTGACTTTCCGGAACTGTAAATTCGATGCAGTCACTACCGGGCGGGAGGATGCCCGGATATCCTATGTGTTCGAAGACTGCACCCTGCGTAATTTTCAGGGAAGCAATGCCACGTTTACCCGGTGCCGTCTGGGGGGCAGCAGCGGAGATGCGTTGAATCCCTATCGCAATGTGACACTGAGAGATTGCTACATTGCGGATCTGGCACATCCGGACAGCGGGGATACAGTACATTCTGACGGGGTACAGATCTTCGGATATCCTTCTCTTACAGCGGAGAATATTTCCTTCGACAACTGCAGATTCGAAGTACCGGCGATCCCCGGAGGGGGGAGCTATGTGAATGCCTGTCTCATGATTGCCCCGGAGAAGAGCGGTGCCAAAGGAATCTATTTCACAAACTGCATTCTCAACGGAGGCGGTTATGCCATCTACACACTGGTAAAAGACGGTTTTTCTCTGGAGAATGTGGTGCTGTGTAATATCTCGGTAGGGGATGCGGCCCGTTATGGAACCTTCTACCATCGCAATGTCACGGCGGGGGTCACCATGGAGAATATTTATACGACGGATACTTTGTATGTAGGCAGCAGATTCGTGGATGAAGAGGGCAGGATCCATTTCAGCGTGACCAACGATACGGCGCAGGAACGGAAGCTGATGATCGTGACGCCCAGACAGACCATAATACTGCCTGTTAAGGCGTGTCCGCCCTATGAGGACAGAACGGCGGATATGACCTTTGAGGATTTTCCCTTTGATATCGATGTGGTGGTGCCGGGGGCACAGTGGGCGGTATGCTATGACATCACGGACGGGTGCACACAGATCGCACTGTATGCGGAAAGGAAGAGATGATTATGACGGAAGTACTGTATATATGCCTGTGGTACAAAGATAAAAAGAGAACCTGGTCCGGAACGGCCTGGTCCCTGCGACAGGCCATGGAGCCTTATCTGCAGGTGCAGGATCTGGCACTTTCGGATCCTCTGTACCGCAAAATACTCCGGAGACTGCAGAGGAAGAAGGGACTGAACCCCGGGCCGGTCCTGCGGGACCGGCTGCGGCTGTCGGGGAGATATGCTACGTGGAGACATCGGCACAGGACAGACGAAAAAATGCCTGTGTTTCAGTTTGGCGGCTGGCCGTCGGGAGCGCATTTGGCATCCTATCTCTATCAGGACCTTTCCATTTCCGTGATTCTGTGGCTGCAGAAGGAAGATCCGGTGGGCTATCGGTACTGCGAGTATGATCAGGTGCCGCAAAAGACGCTGGAACGCAGGGCGGCGAGACAATTGGAGCAATACCGGCAAAGTGAAGGGGTATTCACCATGAGCAGGTGGCTTTCGGAGTTCCTGATCCGGGAATGCGGGCTCCCCCGGGAAAAGGTCCATGCGGTGGGAGGCGGCATCAATGTGGATGCTGCAGGGATCCGTCCGGGATCAAAGGAGGGGCGGCGTATCCTGTTTGTGGGAAGGAATTTTGTGAGAAAAGGTGGTCCGTTGGTGGTACAGGCTTTCACAATCCTGCGGAAAAAATATCTGTGGTCAGCGGAGCTGTATCTGGCGGGGGCAAAGGAGTCGGACATCCGGGACGCTCTGCGGGAGAGGCAGATCAGGGTAGAAGAGGCGGACTGGCAGAAGATCCACCTGCTGGGAGATCTGGGGTCTGAAAAACTGACAGACTATTATAACCTGTGTGATGTCTTCTGTATGCCGTCTTATTTTGAAGCCTATGGACTGGTATTTGCAGAGGCACTTACTTATGGTCTGCCCTGTATCGGCAGAGATAAATTCGCTATGTCGGAGTTCATTGAGGACGGATGCACCGGCAGGCTTATTTCCGGGGAGGATGCGGAGGAACTGGCACTGGATCTGTGGGAAGTACTTCAGGATCCGAAATACCGGGAGGAAGTGGAACGGCGGAGGGAATGGTATCTGAGAGAGTATTCCTGGGACAAGGTGGCGCAGAGAATATGCAGTGTGATGGAGAAAAATGAGAGAGACAAAGATCAGTATCGTAGTGCCGGTGTATAACGCGGAAAAAGAATTACAGCGCTGTGTAGACAGTATTTTCCGGCAGAGCTTTTCCAATTGGGAACTGCTGCTTATCGATGACGGCAGCAGGGATAGCTCTTCGGCCTTGTGTGACAGGCTGGGGGCGCAGGACACAAGGGTCCGGGTCTGGCACAAGGAAAATGGCGGTGTCAGCAGTGCCAGAAATCTGGGGATCTGTAAGGCTGAAGGAGAGTATCTTTTTTTTACGGACAGTGATGATACCCTGTTCCCGGATACCCTGGCAACTTTATATCAAAAGGCAAAAGTATCTGGCGCGGATCTTTCGGTGTGCGGTTTTACATATCTGGTGGAACAGACGAAAGAATGTGTGGATAACCTTCCGGAAAAAGCTTTCTGCGGTGGAGGAAAAGAATATCTGGAGGAGCGGTTTTTATCGGACTTCCGGCGGGAATTTTTCAATCCGCCATGGAATAAGCTGATCCGCAGGGAATTGCTTCTGGAAAATGATATCCGCTTCGGAGAGGAATTTGCCATCTGTGAGGATATGGCTTTTTCCATGCAGGTGCTGGAAAAGAGCAAAGGGATCTGTGTGGTTCCGGAGTCGTTGTATTGTTATCACTATAAGGAAGCGGAGAATCTGGTGAACCGTTTTCATGAGAATTATTATGAGGCTTTATTGTATTTCCGGGACCGCACCTGGCAGTGCTTCCGAACGCTTCAGGCAAAGCAGGAACTGTATGCGGAGGTCAATGCCTGTTTCGTTGGGAAGAGTCTGATGTATCTGCATAAGATCTATAGAGATTCCGGCTATGAGGAAACCAGGAAATATGCGGAACTGAAACGGATCGGTGGTTCCCTGCCGCTGCAGAATGCCCTGCGGGAATACCGGGCCACGGGAAAGAGGCGCTTGCTGCGGGAGTTGCTCCTGCATAAGAGATTCCGGCTATTGGACAGTCTGTACCGGTGGCGGTAGGACAGGGGAAGGAGAGAGGATTGGAACTGACAAAACAGATCGGCGTATTGCGCAATCGAAAAACCTTGGACGGAAGAAAAGCAGACAGGAACAAAGTAAATCTGGAGTACTGGAATTTTAATGAGAATCTGGGGGATCTGCTGGCACCGGTGGTGACGCAGTGGATGTTGCACCGTCTGGGACTGGATCTGTACAGAGAGGCGGCAAAGCCCTGCCATCTGATGACCATTGGTTCTGTGTTGGGACTGGGAGTTTTCGATGCGGTGATCTGGGGCAGCGGGGTCAATTCCTTCGCCCATGTGGGACGGGTGACTACGCAAAAGGGATACCGGAAGCTGGATATCCGGGCAGTCAGAGGTCCGGTCACCGCACAGGTGCTCCGGGAGAACGGATATACCTGTCCGCAGATCTACGGAGACCCGGCGATCCTGCTGCCTCTGATTTATCCCGGCAGACGACCGGAGAAAAAGAAAAAATATGTGGTGATCGACCATTACATGAAGCGGAAAACGACAGGAGATGACAGACTTTCCATACGAACCGGAGATTACCGGACCTTCCTCGACAAAATTCTGGAGGCGGAGGTGGTATACTCGTCTTCGTTACATGGGATCATTCTGGCGGAGAGCTATGGGGTCCCGTCGGTATTCCTTCGGCAGGGGATGGAGGAAGAGATGCTGAAATATTATGACTGGTACTTTGCCACCGGCAGATATGAGGTGCGCTCGGCAACATCCCTTGCGGAAGCAAAGGAAACAGAACCCATGAAATTGCCCGAACTGGAAGAACTGAGGGAGGGACTGCTACAGAGCTTTCCCTATGATCTGTGGATCGGCCAGAAAGCCGGAAGGAGAAAGTGTGAATGAAAAGGACCCGAAATGCCGTCAGAAATGTGATCTTCGGAGGACTCCTGAAGGGGTATCAGATTCTGGTTCCTTTTATCATGCGCACGCTGCTGATCCGGTATCTGGGAATGGAATATCTGGGGCTGAACAGTCTGTTTACTTCCATACTGCAGATCCTGAATCTGGCGGAGCTGGGAGTAGGGAGTGCACTGGGCTACAGTATGTATGCTCCCATCGCGGAAAGAAAGAAGGACGAGATCTGTGCTCTGTTGTCATTGTATCGCAGATATTACCGCCTGATCGGTCTGGGGATCTTTCTGGCCGGAATAGTGCTGCTGCCGTTTCTGCCCTCGCTGGTGAAAACGGACAGTATTCCGCCGGATGTGGATTTGTATGTATTGTATCTGCTGCATCTGGGAGCCTGTGTCATCAGCTACTGGCTGTTTGCGTATAAAAACAGTCTGCTGGCAGCTCATCAGCGAAGTGACCTGGCAAATAAGGCGGATCTGGCGGTACGGACGCTGCAGTATCTTATACAGGCCGGGCTGCTGGTGGGCTTTCGGAATTATTACTGGTATCTGCTGGCGGCACTGGGAGCACAGATCCTGACGAATCTGTGTACCGCACTGGTGGCACAGAAAAATTATCCGGATTATGTCCCAAAGGGACAGGTGGAAGAGCAGACCAGGCAAAAAATCCGGGGCAAGATCAAGGACCTGTTTACCTCCCGGGTGGGGGTGGTCATTGTGAATTCCGCGGATACTCTGGTCATTTCGGCATTTTTGGGACTGACGGTGCTGGCAGTCTATCAGAATTATTATTACATCGTTACTTCCGTTATTGGTCTGGTAGGGGTGCTTTTCACCTCCACTCTAGCCGGGATCGGCAATAGTCTTCTGACCGAGAGCCGGGGGAAAAATTATGCGGACTTCTGTAAATTTACACTGTTGATCGCCTGGATCGCAGGACTTTGCACCTGCTGCCTGCTGTGTCTGTTGCAGCCCTTTATGAAACTGTGGATCGGAGAGGCAGGCATTTTGCCCGGACAGATCGTGATCTGTCTGTGTGTATATTATTTTATCTACGAGTTCAACCAGCTGTTCAATGCCTACAAGGATGCCGCCGGGATCTGGCACAGAGACCGGTTCCGGACACTGACAACGGCAGGAGTGAATCTGGTCCTGAATCTTCTGCTGGTGAAACCTATGGGGCTGTACGGAGTGATCCTGTCTACGGTAGTTGCTACGGTCATCGTAGGAATGCCGTGGCTGATACATAATCTGTTTACGACGTTGTTTGACGGAGAGGACCGGCAAAGCTATCTGGGGACACTGGTCTTCTATGGAAGCGTAACATTTTTAAACTGTATGCTGACCGACCGGGTATGCAGTCAGATACCGGTAGAAGGAATCCGGGAATTATTGGAGCGGGCACTGGTATGTCTGCTTGTGTCCAACGGCATTTTTCTGTTGTGTTACGGAGGCCGGAAGGATTTCCGGGCCCTGTTGGCAATGGGGAAGAGATTTCTGCCTGAAATACCTCATGATAAAGCGACTTCGGGAAATGACCGATCCGCAGAGGAAACCACAAAGTTTGCAGATTACGGAAAGGCGGGAGCTTTCTATGAAGATTGCAGTAGCGGGAACCGGGTATGTGGGATTGTCCATGGCAGTTCTGCTGGCCCAGAATCATGAAGTAACGGCGGTGGATGTGATACCGGAGAAGGTAGAGTTGTTACAAAAAGGGAGATCACCTATCCGGGATAAAGAGATCAAAGAATATCTGGCAGGCGGCAGGCTGCATTTGCAGGCTACCCTGGACGGAGAGGTGGCTTACCGGGATGCGGAGCTTGTGATCGTCTCCACACCGACGAACTATGATCCCGGAATTCACTTTTTTGATACCGGTTCTGTAGAAACGGTGGTGGAGACAGTACGGAGGGTGAATCCTGACGCGGTGATCGTGATCAAGAGTACGGTGCCGGTGGGATATACAGTGTCTCTGATGGAAAAATATCACACGGACAGGATCCTGTTTTCTCCGGAATTTTTGCGGGAAGGGCATGCACTGTATGACAATCTGTATCCTTCCCGGATCATTGTGGGAGCAGACACAAAGTCCGTTGAAATGGCGGAGTATGCAAGACGGTTTGCAGAGCTTTTGCGTGAGGGTGCAAAAAAACAGGAGATCCCCATACGGATCATGGACCCTACGGAAGCGGAGGCAGTAAAACTGTTTGCCAATACCTATCTGGCGCTCCGGGTCAGTTTTTTTAACGAACTGGACACTTATGCGGAGATGCGGAACTTAAGCAGCCGCAATATTATCGAGGGTGTCTGCCTGGATCCCCGGATCGGGATGCAGTACAACAATCCCTCTTTTGGCTACGGAGGATACTGTCTGCCGAAGGATACGAAGCAGCTACTGGCCAATTATGAGAACATTCCCCAGAATCTGATCCAGGCCATCGTGTCCGCCAACAGTACCCGCAAGGATCATATCGCGGACAGTATTCTGGAGAAGGCGGGATTTTATCAGGGAAGTCAGGGTAGAGGCGGTGTACCGGGGCAAAAGGTGGTCATAGGAATCTATCGGCTTATCATGAAGTCCGGCTCCGATAATTTCCGTCAGTCCAGTATCCAGGGCGTCATGAAACGGATCCGGGCCAAAGGGGCACAGATTTTGTTGTACGAGCCGGAACTTTCGGAGGATGATTTTTTTGGAAGCCCGGTCATACGGGATCTGGAAGCCTTTCAGCGGCAGTCGGATGTGATCGTGGCCAATCGTTATCACAGAGATCTGGAGAATGTCCGGGAGAAGGTATACACCAGAGATATTTATTACAGGGACTGAGTGAGGGAAGAAATGGATACAGAGAAAAAAACGGGGGAACGAATAGGAATCACGCTGGCACTGTTAGCATGTGTGGGATTTTCCGCTTTTCTGATCTGGCTGCAGCAAAGCCAAGAGAATGACAGACAGCAGCTGACACAACAGGTACAGGACAGCGGGCAGCGGGAAGAACAGACGGAAGGAAGCGGGCAGATCGAGATCCGGAGTCGTGTTACCCGGAGCAAAACAGGGGATCAGCCGGTATTTTCCCTGCCGGGAGGGTTTTATCCGGAGGATATTATGGTAGAGATCGCTGCACCGGCGGGAAGCAGTATCTATTATACACTGGATGGCACGGTGCCGGATCCGGAGAACGGAATTCTCTATGAGGCACCGGTGGAGATAACGAATGTCTGCGGCAGTCCCAATGTCTACTCCGCCATTTCCACAGTGTCAGCCTACCAGGACTATGCGCCGTTTAATGACGTGGACAAAGCGGTGGTGTTACAGGCAGTGGCAGTAGATGCCGGAGGCAGGACAAGTAATGTCACCTGCGCCAGCTATTTTGTGGCTATGGAGGCCAGAGCAATGTACCGGGATCTGCCGGTGTTGTCGCTGACTGTGGATCCTGTGGAGCTGTTTGATTATTTTGGCGGCAATTATGTCACAGGTGTGGATTATGAGAATGCGCTGGCGGCGGATGACCTGCGGTTTGATTCTGCCAATTATTACCGGGGTGGAGAGATGAATGCCCATGTGGAATACTTCGAAGCGGACAGATATCTGACTTATGAGGGGGAGGTAATTTTAAGTTTGCGGAAGGACGGAAATCTGGATTACGGGCAGAAAAGTTTTCTTATGACGGGAGCGGATCCGGTGCCGGAGAGCAGTTGTGAGCTGTATGAGCTTTTCCGGGACGGCACGTTTCTTCTGTACGGGGGCGGCACGGATCATGTGGCCAAGAATAGACAGGTTTTAGAGGAACTGCTGTTAAAAGAAATCACGGATTTCACGCTGGAAGAGCGGAAGGGCTGTCTGGTGTTTGTGGACGGGGAGTTCTGGGGATTGTATCTGGTGGGCAGGGTAAATACGGCGGAAACCTTTGCCCGAAGAGCCGGCGGTTCCCCGGAAGAAATTCAGGTCATAGAGAACCGCTATCCCTCCCAGATCGCTCCGGAATACGGAGAACTGTACCGGCTGGTGACCGAGGGGAATACTTCCGGACACGGAACGTATCAGAAGATCCTGGAGCAGATGGATCTGGAAAGCTATCTGGATTATTACTGTGCCAATCTCTATTTCGGTAATTCGCAGTTTGACTCTTTTTCCACCACTTTGTGGCGACGGGCAGGAGAAGGAGAGACGGGAAAATGGCACTGGGAATTCTCGGATGCCACGGATACTCTGGGACGGAATAAGGTCAGTAATTACAGTGTGAATACTTATCTGTGTCCGGGGGTGGCAGAAGATCTGTTTTTACAGGGATTGCTGAAAAATAAGGACTTTCAGACAGCGTTCCGGCAGAGAATGCGGGAATACGTGGAAGAACTGACGAAGGAAAAGGCAGAAGAGTATCTGACACCGCTTCTGGAAACTTACCGGGTGGCAGTGACAGCCACGGCGGAGCGCTACGGCCTGCGACAGACAGAGGAAGGATATCTGGCTGACGGGGATACGATTCAGGAATATTTTGCCTCACGGGGAGAATATATTCTGCGATATACGGAAGAGCTTATAACGCTTGTGGATCAGACGGAGGCTCCTGACGGAGTACAGGAAACGGTCACGGAAAGCGTACCTGAAGAATAAAGGGAAAGGGGACTACGTATGGAAACAATGGCAGAATATCTGGCGGAACTGGTAAAGGCCGGATTGGAGGACAGAAAGGCGGCGTCTCTGCCAGAGGGAGTCTCTGTAAGGGAGATAGTAAAGATTTCAGAGGAGAACCATATGGATTATCTGCTTTTGGGAGCCTTGTTAAAAACAGATGGGCTTTCGGAGGAAGAAAAAGAGCTTTTGCGGGAAAAAGTACTGGGAAGCATGCTTTTTACCGGTATGCAGCTGCAGGAATTGAAGAAGCTGGAGGAACGGATGGAACAGGCAAAGATTCCCTGTCAACCCATGAAAGGAGCCCGGATGAAATTCTATTATCCGTCTCCGTTTCTGCGGGAAATGAGTGATATTGACATTCTGATCCACGGAGATTTCATGGAGCAGGCGGCAGTGGAACTGGAAGCCATGGGGTATGTCCTGCAACAGAAGATCAAGCATCATGATATCTATCGGAAAGCACCGGGAATCGTGGTGGAGGCGCACAGAGCCATGTATGACCGGACAGTGGACGAGAGGCAGTATGCCTATTTCTCGGATCTGTCCCGGGCGGTGCGCAGAAAGGGCTTTTTGTATGTGTATGATTTTGAGGCGGAAGATTTCTATATTTACATGATGGCTCATATGGCAAAGCATTTTTACAAGAGAGGCTGTGGTATCCGGAATCTGGTGGACATTTATGTGTTTCTGGAAAAATTCGGTGGGGAAATGAACGCAGACTATCTGCAAAAGCAGTTTGCGGGATTGGGACTGACGGCATTTACGGAGCATATGGAGAAGCTGGCCCGGATCTGGCTGCAGGGAGAGCCCGGTGAAGCGTTTTATCAGCAACTGTTTGACTATATGCAGGGGTGTGGAATCTATGGCAAGGATGAAAACGGTATCTGGAACCGGTTCTGCGATGCGCAGCCGGAGAAGGGAGAAAAGGGCCGAGATGCCCTGAAACGCTGGTACTGGTTCCCTCCTTATGAATATATGGTGTTGTATTACCCGTGGCTTTCGAGAAATCCCGTTGCGGGAAAATTTCTGCTTCCGGCAGCCTGGGGAATCCGGGCCGTCCGGGGTGTGGTCTGCGGCCGGGGAAAATACAAGCGGGAAATGCTGCGGCAGATCGATGCATCACAGATCGGTGTAAGACAGGATATCTACCGCAGACTGCAGTTACGTTTTCATTAGTCTGTTCCATTGAAATATTTATAAGGAGTGTAAGAAAGCCATGAAAAGTCCGTCAGGGTTTCTTTGGAAGAACCCATGGAAAAAAGAAACCTTACTTACCTATTATTATTCGGCGATCTTCCGCATGCAGCTGCTGCTCCTGCCGCCGGGGAAACTGCGGAAGGGCTGGGGCAGAGAAAACGAAGAATCCGCAGGAACGGCATCCCGGGAAGGATACCGGCAGGCGGCGCGTATCGCCCGGATCGTGGGAAAGGTCTGTGATAAGACTCCCTGGGAGAGTAAATGTCTGGTGCGGGCGCTGGCGGCCCAGAGACTGTTGTGCCGGCGGGGACTTTCTTCCACCCTGTATCTGGGGTGTGGCATGGAAGAAGGTAAAATGGTGGCCCATGCCTGGCTGCGTTTTGGGGAAATGTATGTGACCGGAGGGGACGGCGGCGGATATACTACCGTGGCCCGGTTCTGTAAGGAGGCTTCCGGAAAGAGGGGATAAGTATGTCGGCAATCTGGGGAATTGTGGATCTGAGTGCGGCGCAGTCAGAGGCACAAAGAAAAAATCGTGCAGGGAACCTGTGGGAAGAGGCTCTGCGGATGCGGCAGGCCTATAGGACGAGCTGCCTGGACCGGATACAGGAAAAAAGGGAGGCAACCTATTATCTGGCCTGCGGGGTACAGGATGTCACAAGGGAAGCTGTGGAAGAAAGATTCCCTTATGAAAGAAAGGGAGAGCGCAGAAGTCTGTTCGTGGCGGATGTGATCCTGGATAACCGCGGAGAACTGGTGCAGCGGTTTGGAGGCATCAGGGATCTGTGCAGCCATCCGGACGGGGAAATTCTGTATGAAAGCTTTTGCAGCCATCCGGAGGAAACGCTTGCCGTGGCCAGAGGAGCCTATGCCTGTGCGTATCTGGAGCCGGGGAAGCGGACCCTGACTTTGTTCAATGATGCGGTGGGAAACCGTTCGGTCTATTATTTTCAGGAGGAAAAAAGGGTCTATTTTTCCACGCTGCTTGCGGGGATCACCTGCGAACGGGAGAACTGGAAGGAAAATACGGGCTGGTTTGACCGGTTCTATACCATCCGGGATCTGCGGGCGGTGTCGGAACCCAGAGAGACACCCTATGCGGGGATCCTGCGACTGGCTCCGGGAGAAATTGTGGTATTTACTGAAGAAGGGGTGCACAGAAGGGATTACTGGGATCCATTTGCGGGAAGGAGGATCCTGCGGGGGAAGACGGAAGCAGGGTACCGGGAGCTGGTGACCACGGTGTTCCGGCACTGCGTGGAGGATGTGATCCGGGAAGGCCGGGGTGGAAAAGAAACAGGAATTCTGTTAAGCGGCGGGCTGGACTCCAATGCGGTGGCGGCTTATGCAGCACCTTACCTTGCCGCCAGAGGAAAGAAACTGTATTCCTTTACTGCGGTGCCGGAGGAGAAGGAAAGAGCACGGATCCTGGGACAGTACGCTGTGGAGGATGAGAGAAGCAGTGTGGAACTGGTGCGGAGATTTTACGGGAATCTGGAACCGGAGTATCTGGTGACCAACCGGGGAGATCTGCTGGCGGAGAACCGGAGGCTGCGGGAAGTTCTGGAAGTTCCCTGTAAAGCGGTACTGAATCTGCCCTGGATGTATGAAAGTTATCGTCTGGCAGCTCAGAAAGACTGTGGGATCCTGCTGTCGGGACAGTACGGAAATATTACCATATCCTATGGGGATTTTCGAAGCCTGTTCCTGACACTGCTACATCAGGGAAGAATCAAAGAACTGGTGCGGGAGATCAATGTCTACAGCAGAAAATACCGCAGGAGCCGCAAGTGGATCTGGCGGGATCTTCTCACGGCGGAAGCCGGTGGGGATCATGAAGCGGTGTCCCGGTATATGTATGACAAAAGTGCCTTGCGGCAGATCGGAGAATATGAAGTAAAGCTGTCTCTGGCCACCGGAGTGGTGCCCAGAGATCCCACCAGAGACAAGCGGCTGATCGCACTGGTGCTAAGTCTCCCGGCGGAACAGTTCACCCATGCCGGGCAGGAGAGACGCCTGGTTCGGCAGTATTTACAGGGGAAGATCCCGGAAGAGATCCTGGCGGATGAATTCCACAAGGGAAGACAGGGCGTGGGAAGCGGGGAACTGCTCGCCTTGCAGTGGGAACGGATCTGTGAGGAACTGTCGGGGATTCCGGGTGAGACGATGTCCGGGGAAAACGGGCACTCAAAAGCAGACATGGTGCGTGGCTTTTATGTGGGCCTGGCACAGGAATATCGGAGAAGGTTTGAGGTATGATGGAATATTTTTACAGAATCTACGGACTGCGGGTGCAGTCGCAGATCCCCTTTTCGGAGGCAGTACCGGAGACGGCGGGAGAGGCAGAGGGAAAAATTGGATTCGGAAGGATGCCGGATTTCCTGCTGGAAGCGGGACAGAAGGGCTACGGGACCTGGACAAACGGCTTTGTATCGGCCTGGTTCCGCATCCGGGACGGAACACAGGTCTATGTGGAAGGGGGCAGCAGGATCACCGTGGAGCTTTCGGAGGAACCGCAACTGCTTGTGATCACTTCCCTGTTGCTCAGTGCCGGGATGGCACTGGTCTGTCTGCAGAGGGGGGAACCCTTTTTTCACGGAAGTGCATTGTATACCGGGGAACAGGCCATTTTACTCTGTGGGGAGAGCGGGGCCGGGAAGTCTACGGTGGCCATGGAATTGTTGCAAAGAAAGCTTGGATTTCTGGCGGATGACACAGTGAGGGTGCATCCGGGAACTATGGGGATGCTGGCGGAGCCTTCCTACCCGCAGCAGAAGCTTTGTCGTGATATGGCGCTGAAATGCGGGAAGCCGCTGGAAGAACTGATCTATATTGACGAAGAGAGGGACAAATATGCCTGGCGCAGACAGGATTGCTATCGGAAAGAGGCGGCGCTCCTCGGGAAGATTTTTTTGCTGCGAAAGGATGCTGTGGCCGGGTGGCAGGATGCGGTGCAGAATACCGGGGAAGAGGCAGTGAGTATCCAAAAGCTCACCGGGCAGAAAGCACTGGAGACTTTGAGCAGCCAGTTGTATCTGGCGGATACCTACCGGTACAGTACCGGGATTCCGTATCCTTTGATGGAACAGTTGGTCCGGATCGCAGGGCAGGCCGGAATCTATGAAGTGATCAGGCAGTCGGACAAGGATACACTCCACGAGGTCGTAACGAAAATCTTACAGTTTTGTTAGAAAGAGGGTATTTTTACAGGGAAATTATTATAATCAGAAATGTAAGAAATCATAAAAATGTAATAAGGAGGAATGGAAAATGAAAGCATGGAGTCAGCCCGAAATGGAGGAACTGAACGTAAGAGCAACGGCTTACAGCCCTAAGGGAGGTCTGATCGAGGACGGCGTTTACCAGTCCGATGACGGTAAGTATACTATCCCCACTTACGGTCCTTCTTCCGGCAATTCCGGAGAACCTACCGTAGACGTACAGTAGTTTTTGGACTGTATGAGAGGAAAATGCCAGAATGGATCAGGGAAGCTCATGGTTACATGGGCTTTTTTGGTGTATATGATGAGTCCGCCTGCTCGATTAACAGACGGAGACAGAGCGTGTAAAAGAAGGGAGAACAGAAAATGGACAAAACGGCAAAAATCCGAATGAAAGCGAAAAGGAATGTGACGGACCTGGCGGGAGAAAAGGTCATGGTGGATTTCGAACAGGGGAAATATTTCTGCATCAAAGGTGTGGGAAACGACATCTGGGATATGCTGGACGGGCAGGAAGGCGAAGACGGCATAACGGTGGAGGCTATCTTACATAAACTGATGGAAGAATATGAAGTGATGGAAGAGGTGTGTGAAAAAGAGGTGCTGGCATTTCTGGACAAACTGGAACAGGCGGGGATCCTGGAAGAGGTGTAGACACATATGGGAAAAATAAGAGGAAGAGATTATATTTCCTGGTTGTGGCAATATACCGCTCCCTATGCGGGCAGGATTGGTCTGCTGTTATTGTTTGGGCTGTTGGAGACTTTTGCCTCGCTGGCCATGGTGCAGATCACCAAGGAGATCATTGATCATGCCACAGTGGGAAGCGGTTTCGGACGGCTGCTTACGGGTTATGTGCTGCTGTTATTGGGAATGCAGGGAATCTCGGTGTTGTCGACACTGCTTACTGCACTGGTAACGGAGCGGTTTTCCTTCGGGATCCGACGGCAGATCTATGAGAAGATCCTGCATTCTGGCTGGCGGGAAGTGACGGCCTATCATACCGGTGATCTCATGACAAGACTGACCAGCGATGCGGGAAATGTGGCGGACGGTATTGTGGGGACGATCCCTAATATCTTACAGCTGGGGATCGAGTTGGTACTGGTGTTTTGTATGTTGTTTTATTATTCCCCGCTCCTTGCGGTGTTTGCCCTGCTGGTGGCACCGGTGGCAGCCCTGTGCTCCTGGTGGCTGGGAAAACGCCTGAAACGGTTACAGGGGAAAGTGCAGGAGAGTGAGTCGGAATACCGTTCCTTTTTGCAGGAAAGTCTGGCCAACCTTCTGATCGTAAAGGCTTTTACCGGAGAGGACCGGGCGGTGGAGCGCCTGACAAAGCTGCGGGAGGAACGGTTCTACTGGGTATACCGCAAGACCGGACTGGGAACCGCCAGTTCTACGGTGATGTCATTGGCTTTTCAGGGAGGATATCTGATAGCATTTTCCTACGGGGCATGGCAGCTGTCGAGACAACAGATCACCTACGGTACTATGTCGGTATTTCTGACACTGGTGAACCGGGTACAGGCGCCGATCCTGGGACTGGCCCAGCAGATTCCCCGGATCATTGCCCTGTTGACTTCCGCCGGGAGGATCATGGAGTTACAGAGAATTCCCGGGGAGCAAAGGGCAGCCGGAGAGATCCGTGGATGGGAGATCGGAGTGGAGCTTCGAAATGTATGCTTCGGATATACCAGGGAACCGGTGCTGAAACGGGTGAATCTGAAGATCTGTCCGGGAGAATTTGTCGCCATTGCAGGAGAGTCCGGTATCGGCAAGACAACACTGATCCGCATTCTGATGGCCTTTCTGGAAACGGGAGCGGGAACGGTGGATTTCTACAATGGCAGCGGACAGAGGCAGGAGACCGGAGCTTTCGTCCGGAAGTTTATTGCCTATGTCCCCCAGGGGAATACTCTGTTCAGCGGAACCGTGAGAGAAAATCTGCAGATGGGCAGAGAAGATGCTTCGGAGGAAGAATTGTGGGCGGCCCTGAAACTGGCTTCCGGAGAAAATTTTGTCCGGTCACTGCCGGAGGGGCTGGATACCGGCATCGGCGAGCGGGGAATCCGTCTGTCCGGTGGACAGCGTCAGCGAATCGGCATTGCCAGGGCGCTTTATTATGACCCGGAGGTACTGATTATGGATGAAGCGACCTCTGCACTGGATAACGGAACAGAGAAGGCGATTATGGATTCCATCAACAGATTGCAGGGCAAAAAGACGTTGATTATCATTGCACACAGATTGCAGACCATTGAGAAATGCGATATGGTTTACCGGGTAGAGGACGGAAAAATTGTGCCGGAAGGAGTCGCGGAATGAAGCTGAGCGTGATTGTGCCGGTGTATAATATGGCAGCAGAGGGGAAATTGCAGTATTGTCTGGAATCACTGGTGCATCAGACTTTTGCGGATATGGAAATTATCGCGGTGGATGATGCTTCTACGGATAATTCCCTGGAAATTTTAAGGCAGTATGAAAAGGAATATCCGGGCAGGGTAAAGGTGATTACCTATCCGGTCAACAGGCGGCAGGGCGGAGCCAAAAATGAGGGGCTGAAAGCGGCGGCTGGGGACTGGATTGGTTTTATTGACAGTGATGACTGGGTGACGCCTGATTTTTATGAAAAACTGTTGAAAAGGGCGGAGGAAACCGGGGCGGATATGACAGGCTGTGATTACAATCTGGTTTCGGAGCACACCTTTGAGGTGGGAAGGATTGTACAGAACAATACCCCGGAACAGACGGGAATCTTAGACGAGGCAAAGCATAAAAGTCTGTTGATGCGTTCCGGCAGTATGGTTATCAAGATATATCAGGCGGCGGTTATCCGGGAAAACAGGCTGGCATCTTTTATGAGGATAACTGTGCGGGGCCGGTCTGGTCGTTATATTTTAAGCATTTTGAGCGGGTGGAGGAGCCCATGTATTATTATTATCAGCATGATACCTCCACAGTACACTATATTTCGGAAGCAAAGTGCCGGGACCGTATGAAGGCGGCAGAGCTTTTCTATGAGAAATGCCTTGCGGGCGGTTTTCTGGAAACCTACAGAGAGGAGATAGAGTACCGGTTTGCGGAGCTTTACTATGTGATTACTCTTTTTTCCTATATGCAGGGGGTAAAAAAGCCTTCCCTGGGGTTCGTAAAGGAGCTTCGGGCGGGAGTGGAAAAGTATTTCCCGGATTTTGAGAAAAACAGATATTATATAGAGCGTACCGGTGCGGAGGAAAAAAGGCTGATTGCCATGCAGGGGAAATCGGCTTTCCGGTTTTACTGGTACTATCGGGCGCAGCTTTTAAAAAGAAGATGGGCGGCAAGAGGGTATGCGCGGAATGGAGAAAAGTGTGAAAGATAGGATGAAAAAAATTGCAATTATTACCGCAAGAGGGGGAAGCAAGCGGATTCCCCGGAAGAATATCAAGGATTTCTGTGGTAAGCCGATTCTGGCTTATTCCATCGAGGCGGCAGTTTCCTCCGGGCTTTTTGATACGGTTATGGTATCCACGGAGGATGAGGAAATTGCAGAGGTGGCAAAAAAGTACGGGGCGGAGGTACCCTTTTACCGCAGCGAAAAGACGGCGGGAGATTTTGCCACAACCAATGATGTGCTGCTGGAGGTATTGGAGGAATACAAAAAGCAGGGACAGGAGTTTGAGCTTGCCTGCTGTATTTATCCCACAGCGCCCTTTGTGAGTGCGGAAAAATTAAAGAAGGCAATGGGAGAACTGGAAAATTCCGATGCGGATACTCTGATTCCGGTGGTGCCCTTTTCCTATCCGCCCCAGCGGGCTATGGTGGTGCGGGAGGGCAGGCTTGTCTTCTTCCAGCCGGAGTATATGGACAGCCGTTCTCAGGATTTGGAGCCTCATTATCATGATGTGGGACAGTTTTATGTTTTCCGGACAGAAGCCTTTGAGCGGAACCGGAAGCTGATGCTGGGAAATATTCTGCCCTTTGTGATATCAGAGCTGGAGGTGCAGGATATTGATAATGAATCGGACTGGAAGATTGCGGAAATGAAGTATAAGCTGATGCAGCCCGGGGAATAGCTGATGGCGCGAAAAATGTGCGCGGAAATGAGGAATGGTGTGAATTTACTGCTGACATCCATAGGAAAGAGAATACAGTTAATTGAGCATTTAAAGACTGCCTTCCGGGTAGTGGGGGCAGATGCATCTTTGCAGAACGCAGCCAGACATTTTACGGATGCCTTTTATCAGATTCCGAGATGCCGGGAAGAGGGCTATATAGAGGCACTTCTGGAAATTTGCAGAAAAGAGGACATCAAGGCGTTGATTCCCCTGTATGAGGCGGAATTTCAGGTGCTCAATGCTGCCAGAGGACAGTTTGAGGAGTTGGGAGTACATCTGATTCTTTCTGACAGCCGTGTCATTGAAATCTGTAATGATAAATACGAAACGGCGGCATTTTTTGAAAAGTATCAGATTCCGGCGCCCAGAACCCTGAAACAGGAGGAGTGGGCAGGGGTGGACAAATTCCCTGTGATTGTAAAACCGCTGGACGGCATGGGCAGCAGTAATGTATTTCGGGCAGAAAATGCCGAAGAGCTGGCCTTTTTTACCCGATATGTGGAAAATCCTATTGTGCAGAGCTGTGCAATGGGGACAGAATATACCATTGATGTTTTGTGCGATGAACAGGGAACGCCGGTTTATATTGTGCCGAGAATCCGGCTGGAGGTGCGCTCCGGCGAGGTGGTAAAGAGCAGGACGGTACAGCAGAGGGAAATTGTCGGACAGACCAGACGGCTTTTAGAGGCTTTGAATCAGGAGGGAAGGATTTCGGGTCCCATGACGATTCAATGCTTTTTGTCCGGGGAGAATCAGGTTTCCTTTATTGAAATCAACCCCCGGTTTGGGGGAGGGGTTCCCCTTTCCTTTGCGGCGGGAGCGGATTACGGAAACTGTCTTGCCGCCATGTGTGAGGGGAAAAGCTGGGAGAAAAAGCCGGAGGAAGGATATCTGTCGGACTTTAAGGAACTGACCATGCTTCGCTATGACAGTGCGGTGTTTGAGGCATGAGGGAGATAAAGGCAGTTATTTTTGATTTGGACGACACGCTGTATGAGGAAGAAAGCTATGTCAGACAGGCGCTTTTCCATACGGCGGAATATATGGCAGATCAGAGGGGTCTGACAGGACAAAGTGAACAGACAGGAAAGAATGTGCAGGCGGGAGCGGACGGCTTGGCGGGACAGCATGAACAGGCGGGACTGGACGGACAGGTAGAACAAAATGGATTGATTGGGCAGGGCGGACGGACAGAGCAGGATGGCTTGACAGGACAGAATGAACAGACCAGACAGGACGAACTGACGGCGCAGGAAGAGAAAAGAGAAAAGACGGAGCAATTTTACAGGAGAATGCTGGAAATTCTGCAGGAGGAAGGCAGAGGCAGGATTTTTAACCGGGTCTGTGAGGAATTTCAGGTGGAGCTTCCGGTAAAGAAGCTGGTGGAAGTCTATCGGAGCACCCGTCCGGTGCTGCAGCTGTACCCGGATGCGGAGCAGCTTCTGGAAAGGTTAGAGAAAAAGGCTGTAAAAACAGGCTTGATTACAGATGGCTGCAGCATGGTACAGCATGCGAAAATAGAGGCGCTTTCCTTGAATAAACGTCTGGATTATGTACTGGCAACGGATGATTTCGGGATAAGCAAGCCCCAGCGGGCAGTTTATGAAAGGTGTCTGGAAGCACTGGGCTGTACCCCGGAGGAGGCAGTCTATATAGGAGATAATCCGGCAAAGGATTTTTGCGGTGCAAGGGAAATCGGCATGGCAACGGTGCGGATTGTCAGACCGAAGGGAATGTATATGCAGGACAGGGCGGAAGCAGGGAAAGAGGCGGATGTAACAGTACATTTGCTGACGGAATGGAGATTAGTGTGAAAAGAACCTCTAATCACTCAGAGCAAAGGCTCTTT
>OGOW01001154.1_pt1 | contig 25777 bp, 16 predicted proteins | sample 1552781 | NCBI WGS metagenome assembly OGOW01 (sample SAMEA2580145, study PRJEB22360) | human gut metagenome | biome: human gut; feature: human-associated habitat; material: faeces | place: Denmark | collected 2008/2010
TATATGAGTTATTTGAAACTATGCAAAGCAGTGTAACCCGAAGCAGGACTTCCATCACCAAATCGTTACCTGCATCTTTTAGACTCTCTATATTTGCTTTATCTTCAGAGAGTTATATCAAAATACATTGTTTTACATAAGGGAAACTTTAGTTTCAAAGCCTTGAAACTAACTGAAGTAAAGCTTGATTCTGACGAGGACCTACAAGGGAAGTATGAGAAATGCAATACGAACTGTATGAGAAATGACTGTTTTTTATCGGTTTTAGGTTAAAAAAGTATGAGAAATACCTTATTGAAAAAGTATTTCTCATACTTTATTATATTGATTAATAACAAATTATCTAAAAACAATGAGAATATGAGAAATGCTTTCTATATCTCTAAATCCGGTAAGGTATCAACTAGTTTCTTTTCCACACGCTTACCACCGACTTGATCTACAATAGTCGTAGCACCATTATTCAAATCATAATCAAAGTTCAGCGAAACACCTTTCTTTTTATTTTCTATACGGAGAAATGCTTTCTCTCCACCATCTAAATTACATTCAATAACCCATTCTTTTACAGTTATGCGATTTCCTTCACGATCCACCACAGCATCAGCACGGTTATTCCCATGTACATCAATCACATTCAAAAAACAGACCTGATTGCTGGGAGACGTGGTTGCTGTGAAATGGTAATGATTAGGGAGTGTCTTGCCAAGTCGTTTTTTCCAATCAACAGCAGCCACAAAGAAGGTATCTGTCTGTGCGTAAGTCATCTTTTGTGAAGAAAACAAATGGGCTACAGATACTCCGTCTACCTTATTCTTTCCCAAAATACGCAGTCCACCCCCTTCTTCAACCACTTCCATCGGAAGTTCTACCGTATGCAGTAAATAATTCCACTTTACAGGTTCCTTACCTGTCAGTTCATCGTAAATGACAAATAGTCCCGAACGTCCTAATTGGACAATGTGCCTGCGGAAGAAATCCAGTTTATTCTCATCCCAACCCATTTCTGGAGTAAAACGAGTGCCGGACAAACGTCCGCGTTCCAGCCATAACGGAGAAATGACTTTGCCATAGGCATTGGAAGCATCACCTACAACGTAAGAGATTTCTTCACCTTCGTAATAGCGGGGAATCCAACCATAACCTTCTGTTCCTATCTTTTGTCCCATACCGTTTACCAATATGGAATTATGGGCACGAGTGTTCCGATAGGCATACATGCAGTGGTCATCTGTAAACCCGGTACGATGTCCGCTGCTATAGAAGATGGCTTTACCGCCAAAGAAGGTGTTGAAAGCATTCTGATTCGCTAAGGCATGAGAAGTAGAACCGTAAGGACTGCTTCGGAAAGAAAGCATCGCATTGTTAGTATGGTGTCCGATGTCGGTATGCATCAAAGCAGTACCCGTTTGACTGAAGATTTTGCATGCCGGTAAATCCGACAAGCGCATGCTATAAGCAGGTCTTTCCTTTTTAGTAATACAACGATACCACGTCAGGTCCGCCGGTTTGGTTTCGAAAGCTTTCGAGAAGATATCGGGGTCTTCTTGCATGATTTCGTGTACATAGGCTGCCGCCCACGGGTTGTTACATTCACGCGCTATGGCATCAGCATATCCTACGCGGCCTCCGTTCGGAGTATGCTGTCCCTCATGCGAATTGCCATGACCTCCGGATTTGGAGAAAGGAGGTTGCTGGTAGATGACATATAATGCATTATTGTTATACCACGGATCAGCAAAGAAATTGAAGCCTGAAATACGTGAGAAGAAGGCCGGAATTTCTATTAAGGTGCGTATATTTACATGGAAATAAGCGTCTCCGTTATGCCAGGCACCATCTTTGTTCAGACCGGGAAGGCGGGAAATCCATTCATTATAGCAATAATCTGTCCACACTGATGCTTCCGGTATCTCACCAACCGTAGCGAATGCCGCCATCGTCAGAATACGGAAAGTCATCTGCCATACATGGTTGTCGGCGATACGGTTCTCCAGATGATTGACATATTCATTATAGAACTTATCGCCAATATTGCGAATGTTGTCCAATAGCAGTTGTTTCTCTTCAGGAGACAGCAAGCCATAGAATCCATCATATGTAGATGTACTCATAGATAATAAAGTGGATAGATTAAAGTCGCCTGCAAAGTATTTGCTTTCTTGCCAGGAAAGAATTTCGCTCAATCGGTCGATACCTTCCCGATAATATTTTTTATCTTTCGTCAATAGGTAGGCACGTACCAATGCTTCTACGTTAGCTTCTTCCCTATCCACAATCTTACGGCTTTCCCGTATAAGGGCAGACTTACGCTGTACAAGGTTGGTCAATGTAACCACATTCGTTGTATCTATCTCCTCCCAAAGATGTTTCAACGGATGCGAGATGCATCGGACAGCCTTGTCTATATATGCCCGAGCTTCCGGATTATTTTTATTTTTTGCTATGATCTCCTCCCAATCATCGGCATCTAACAATACACGGGGATGATGGGAAGGGTAACCCGCCAATACTTTCTCTAAAGCAGGTGGATTAAACTCCGGTGTATCTTTATTTATATAGAACTGATAAACCGGCGACCACTCTTCATTACCTTCGGGAGTAACATAAGCATGTTGCCAATACCATTTTCCCGGAGCCAGACACTGGAAAGGATTGAAGAAAGCCCAGGCACGTTCTCCCGTCAGAACATCCTTTTGGAAATTTTTGTCTTGGGAAATACGAATCCGGTAAAGTACTTTCGGCTTTTCGTCCACTTGCCCCGGTACACCATCTAAAACGGAACCTAAATGCGGAAATTTGTCCGGCCACATAAAACGCGGCGGATTCACCGCAACATGTGCGTCATTCAACGGTGAAGGAGTTGCACGGACTTCGTGCATCATCGTTTTTTCAGCGACTTTTATAACGGCTGTTTGTCCGGAACTGTTACATGACATCAACAGACAAAAGGCAGGTAAACCTAATAATATCTTTTTCATTTTTGAATCTTATTTTTATTTATTGAAAGTAACCAACTCTTTCAAACTGACTGTCTTATTATTGATTAAAAGGGGCTCAAAACCCTATAAATGTACTATATTTCATGCTTGCAAGGCATCAGTTCTTTATGAACCGTCTGTCACCTTTGAACAGTTCATTCTCTTTTTCGTCAGGATCTTCATCCTTATATTGTTTTTGAACCTCTTTCAGTAACGACATTAGTTCTGTTTGCTTATCAGCATACTCTAATTTGCCGAATATATTATTTAATTCATTCGGGTCATTCTTCAAATCATACATTTCCCACTCATCCACATCATTGTAGAAGTGAATCAGCTTAAAATCAGCCGTGCGAATACCGTAATGCCGCTTTACCGAGTGTTCTGCCGGATATTCGTAATAATGGTAATAAGCCGCCTTTCTCCAATCGGCAGGAGTCTTGCTTCCATTGGTCAGAATAGGTTTCAATGATTTACCTTGAATATCATCTGGTATATCCACTCCCGCAAAGTCCAGCAAGGTAGGAGCAAAATCCACATTCATTGCAATTGCATCCGAAATACTACCCGCTTTTATTGCTTTCGGATATCGGATTATCAACGGCATGCGTTGACATTCTTCATACATAAAGCGTTTATCAAACCATCCATGCTCACCCAGGAAAAAACCTTGGTCTGAAGTGTAGATAATGATTGTATTATCCAATTCGCCCTTTTTTTCCAGATAGCTGAGTATGCGTCCGATGTTTTCATCCACAGCCACTACCGTTGCTAGATAATCGCGCATATATTGTTGGTATTTCCAACTTATAAGTTCCTTGCCCTGCAGTTTGCCGCTGCGATATTCGGAAATGCGTTGTGCATAGACGGAATCCCACTTGTCTTGTACATCGGCAGGCATACGTTTATAAACCTGATACAAACGGTTGGTCGTATCTCTCAGCATTTCTTCGCGAGTCAGCAATTTCAAGTCCCAATCGTCCGTAAGTGTATGCTCAATCGACATATCCTGTTCTTTGGCTGCAGAACCTCTGCCTTCATAGGTATCAAAGAATGTGGCCGGTTGGGGAAAAGTCGTATTGTTGAACATACCCAAATGACGGGGAGCAGGCATCCAGTTGCGGTGTGGCGCTTTCTGATGATACATCATACAAAAAGGCTTGCTCTTATCTCTATTCTCCAGATACTCGATAGCTTTGTCTGTTATAATATCAGTAGTGTATCCTTGTTCTACAATCTGCTTTCCATTCTCGTTGAAAGCAGGATTATAATAATCCCCTTGTTCATGCTGTCCTGTCAGGATACACCAATAATCAAATCCCTGAGGCTCTGTAATCAAATGCCACTTACCAACGATTGAAGTCTGATAGCCTGCTGACTGCAATAATTTAGGGAAAGTCTGCTGACTGCCGTCAAAAGTGCTGGCATTGTCCGTGAATCCGTTGACATGACTGAATTTGCCCGTTAAGATACAAGCCCTTGACGGACCGGACAGGGCATTGACCGCATAACAATTGTCCATGCGGATACCTTCGTTGGCAATTCTATCCATGTTGGGAGTCTGGAGAAGACGCCCTCCGTAGCACGACATAGCTTGTGTAGTATGGTCGTCCGTCATCATAAAAATGATATTGGGCCGTTTCACCTCTTCCTTGAGTTTACCTGAACTACAAGCAGATACTCCAATAGCTGTGAGGGGCAAAAATAAAAATGATAGTCGATTCATAACCACTGCCGCTTATAAATGATACTCTAATTGGCGTTTCTTACCATTGACAGATACTTCTATCTTCACACCGTTTTCATCGAATTCTTTATTCAGGTATTTCGCCTTGATATAGGGGAAAGAAGCTGTATCCTTCACCGGATAAATAACTGTGATGTAACGTACCGGGGCCGGACTTTCCTTGACTATATCGAATGATACGGAAGTGCGGGCTACGCGTTGACGATAAGCAATCGAACTCCAGCCTTCCTTTTCTCTGGTAGAGATTTTTTTCTCGGCAAAGCATTGCAGCTTCACATTGTTCGGTCCGTCAAAAGCGGTGGTCAGTATATTATTCTTTTCATCCACATTGACATTTCCTTCGCAGAAATGATAGTTCAGGTTCACTGTTCCTTTGGCATCTCCAATTGCCTCATCAACAATGACAAAATACGTCTGGTCAACAAAAAATACGGAACGCCTGTGTTTCAGCCCGTCATAATGCGGATTTTCCGTTACCAGGATCTGTTCATTACCTTCTGGTTTCCAAAGTTTAGTGACAGACTGCGTGGTTTGTAGATTCTTTTCATCCAATGTCAGTGTATTATGAACGCAAGTCTGGCGGAACCAGTTGCGAAGCTTCATCACTTCATCATCTCCGGCATACACATACGAGCCGCTGTCGGGAAACAGATTCTTGCCATTAAACCAAAGTTCAAAAGTTCCGTTATCGGGCTGACAGTGCCATTCGCCCTTCGGACCTGCTTTCACCACCATTACTGTAGCATCTTGTTTCCACCCGTTTCTGAAAGTGAAAAAGCCAGAAGTCAAAGCGCCATGAGACAGATTAGGCAACGGAGTGCCTTCACGTCCTTCGGTTGCATAATAGCGTATCCATTCACAATCCGGGAAAATATTGAGCCACTCCTTATAATTTTTAATTTCTGCCGGACGATTACCCAGTTTGGCATCGCTGAAACAAGGATTGCTATAATCAGGGAAGCAAATATTTGAGTAGAATTCAATCATGCTCTTTACCGTATTCACATATTCAGCAGGAAATTCCTGACGGAAACCGTTAACATCCGCCATGCGCAAAGCTTTACAAAAGATATTGATTGCTGCCAAATGATAATGAGGGTCCAACTCGTACTGACCTCCATCCGGATAAACTTGCTTTTTGATTTCACGGTTCAGAATGCTGATGCCACTTTCCCTCCAAGAGGCAGCCTCTTTAAACTCTGGAAAGAAGGCTCCTGCATACACCATGCGCTGAGCTTCAAAAAGCAAGTGATTACCCTGAGCGGAATAATTATTCAGAATGTGCAGTGCATGGCGATGATAATTCACTAGAAATTCAGTCAAAAATTCTGGAGTGAACGACGGTGAATCGACAAACAACAAGAACTGCAAGGTCTGGTCTTGCAAACGGTTGCTGACTTCCAATGGACGCCAGGCAAAACGTACATTCTCCGCATTGTCTTTTACTTCACCGGCACTGACCAGTTCATATTCTTCCGGTTCCACCTGTGTCAAAGGATTCTTCTTAATCCAATCCATATACTGGTATGCCCATTCTTTGGCATATTTCTCATCACCTGAAAGGCGATAGGCTTTTCCCATAGGAGTAAACCATTTATGGCGATGCAGTTGCCAACGTAGTTCATTGTCTTGCACCGGCCAATATTGCCAGTTGATGTCTTTGCCATAATTATAAGAAGGTTGATATCCTTTATGTACAAAGAATGTATGTTCCAAAGCGTCATCCGCCCACTTTTGCTCTTCTTTTGAAATTTGAATGTTCTTCAAATCAATATCAGGATGGAAGATTCCCGTGCGATGCCGGTAATAATTCAACAGTGCTTTGGCAGCTTCGTCATAATTTTGTGCAGCATAGGCGGCTTTAACCTCCTGCATACCCTGATAGTCCAGATTTAAGAGGCTGAAAGCTTCTTCTTTGAGTTGCTGCGCTTGAATGTAAAAGGACACTGTTAATAAAACAATGCTCAAAATGTATTTCAAATTTTTCATAAAAGTAATATTCTATTCAATTAAAGCGATTCGTAGTCTAATCTTTTTACCTGCATGTATCGCAGCAATGCTTCCAGATAGTAGTAGTCGGCATAATTCAGTGGGGTGTCGATCTCCGAACCATTAGGTAGTGAGCCTACTGAATGCATCAGCAGGAATCCTTGGTTGGTACCGGCTTTTGCCAAATACGCATCTGAAGAAAGTGAATGAAGTAATTTTTCAGCATAATTCAGATATATTTGTCCATTTTCCGTCAAGGTACTAAGTTCTATTAGTGCCGAGGCTGTAATAGAAGCTGCTGATACATCACGGGGTGTTTCAGGAGTATCGGGGGCATCGTAATCCCATAAAGGAATGAGGTCGTCAGTCTTCACACGGTCCATTATCATTGCTGCAATGTTTTTAGCTTGTTGCAGGAAGAGCGTATTTTTCGATTCGCGATAGCAGGATGTGTATCCATATACACCCCAAGCTTGTCCGCGTGCCCAAGCTGAATCGTCATTCTTTCCTTGGTGAGTACATTTCTCTTCTACACTCCGATCGTCATTATAGCTCACCACATGATAAGAGGAATAGTCTTCCCGAAACTGATGTTGTTGTGTTACGCGAGCATGTTGTAGAGCAATCTCTTTGTATTGCGGATTACCAGTAAGTCGATATACATAAAACAAAAGGTCCAAATTCATCATGTTGTCTATGATAACGGGGAAATTCCACCGTCCGAAGTCCCACGAACGAATACATCCTATCTTGGAATCAAAACGTCCGCACAGATTATCAGCGGTTTGTATCAATGCCTGACGTACACTGTCTGCAGGAGCCAAACGATAGGCATTGCCGTAGCTGCAATTCATCATGAATCCGATATCATGCGTACCTTTATATTTCCTTACTGGATAGAGAAAATTTGTAAAATGTATGGCAGCGTCCTTCAGATTTTCTTTGCCTGTTATTTGGTAGATTAGCCACAGGTTGCCGGGAAAGAATCCGCTTGTCCAGTCATAGATAGAAGTGCAATAACGACGAGTACCCAATACTTCCGTCACGGGTTTTACCCGTAAGGAGTCCTTAAAGGTCATAGGATTCTGTTGCAGTTGGCTGCATAGGAAATCTATATCATAACCAGTCCAGATGGAACGAGGCAATAAAACAGAATCACCTATATCAGCTACAGTTTCTTCCAATTGCCTGACAGATGTATCTATTGCACTCTTTAGCCAACCATAGTCTTCTTCGGGCTGAGGAGACGCACAACTAGAACATTCCAATAACGTAACAACTACATATCCCAACAATAAAATATTCTTCATAAAAATATGTCTTATAAATAACTGTTTCTATATGCAAAATTGCCTACAAATCAAAAACTCATTACACGATTCTATGGAAAGAAGTTTCACAGGTAATAAAAAGATTATTACGTCTGTTTTATGACAGAATAATATTCTTTTTATTACCTGTGAAATACTCTACGGAGGGTTTTTATTCAAATCCCGGATTGTTCTGTCCATTCAAAGCTGCATTCGACTGTATCTCAGCTAACGGAATGGGATACAATTCATGTTTGCCATCCACAAAGTTATGTCCAGCCACATAATTGCTTGATGCCCATGAAACAGGATCCCAACTTTGTAGTGTACTTGCATTAATGTATTCATTAGCATCTGGATACCAGGATTCTATGTAAGCTTGTGCAGCTCTCAAAGCATCACCCAGACATCCCCACCGAAGAAAGTCATACTTGCGTTGTCCCTCGTAACAAAGTTCAAAACCACGTTCCCAATACAAAGCTGTACGAAATTTCCCAGCATCGTCACTATCATCAATAAAATCCAAATTATACACCTTAGGAGCTTTCATCAGACTTGCATAGTTGGCACTCGTAATAGGAGTAGCCTCTGCACGCTGGCGTACATCGTTCAGTAGCTTCCAGGCTTCTGTTGTATTGTTAGTCTCATTATAAGCCTCTGCAGCCATTAATACAACATCTGCATAACGCAAAGGACAATAGTTCACACCAGTATGGTTGGGATCCACAAAACCCAAAGCCATCCATTCTCTGCGCCATTTACCCGGATAACGATATAAACTCTTGGCTATAGAACTGGCCGTATATGACTTATCCTGAGTTTCGGTAGTAGCATTCCATACATACGCATAATCCACGAAATTTACATCCCGACGTACATCCTTCTGACTACCATCCGCATTCGATTCATAGAATGATTTCCAGTAGGGTAATACCGTAAAGAAAGCATTGGCGCGTCCCATGTATGAACTCGTGCCAGAATAACTACCCGGAGCATCTACTATCGGGCCATTGTAAGTAGCCCACATTCCAGAATTGTCTGTTTGTCCTTGATTGGGTTCAAAAGCAATCTCCCACAAACTTTCCTGATTATTCAGAATCAATTGAGAATAGTTTTTGAAGAGTTGCTCGTAACCGCCACCATAGAAATTATGATAACCTTCTGCCTTGAATGTCTCCCATTCCCTAATCACAGCTTCAAAATAGCTCTTGCGGGTAGTATCATCCGGACGGGTCAACTTTCCGGTAGTGCTGCTTAGGCTATAGCCGGCCCGTTGCAAATACACCCTCATCAATAATGCCCGAGCCGCCCCCTTACATGGAATTTCAGAAGAAGCAACTGCACTTCCTACATACAAATGTTCCTTTGCAAAGTTTAAATCGTCAATTATCTGATCGTATATCAATTCACGATCCATGCGAGGTTTGGAAGTCTGTTCATAGCCGCTTGTATAATCTACGCTAAATGGCACATCCCCAAAGAATCTTACCAAATCGAAGGCCAAGAATGCCCGAAGAAATTTGGCCTGTCCAACTAATTCCTGTAAAGCTGTATTCCCTTCATATCCTTCCATCTGCTCAATACTAGCAATTGCTAGATTGGCACGGTCAAGACCTTGATAGGCAAACTCCCAAACGGAAGCAATCCATGTATTCGAAGAAGTATACATATAGTGAGACAAATCACGGCGAGTTCCATCTCCACCAACCCCTCTTACCATAAACATATCATCCGAACCGAAGAAAGGCATAATGTATTGGCCGTAATATTCACCGGTCTCCAAACAGTCATAGATTCCTACAACTGCCATTCGGGCCTTGTCTTCTGTCACGAAATAAGTATCTTTCTCATAATATGAAGTAGGCTTTTCCGTTAAATCACAGGAACCAAATCCTATCACCATCAGTGCGCCAAGCGCATATATCATTTTATTTTTCATTGTATTCCCTTTTTTTATCCTAATTAAAATGCTACATTAACACCAAATACGAAAGACCGACTTCTGGGATAAGCACCGAAATCAACGCCCGGAGTCAGAGCATCGCTCATTGTAGAAACCTCTGGATCAAAACCTGTATAAGGTGTCCATGTCAGCAAGTTGTTTCCAGTGGCGTATATACGTAATTTGCTTAAACCAAGCTTATTAATCATTCTTTTAGGGAATGAATATCCGATGGTTATATTACTAAGTTTCAGATAGGAAGCATCTTCCACAGCCCACGAATGAATGTATGTATTGTTCGAACCGTTGTCACCAAATACAGCAACGCTTTTTCCCCTGTTTACAGCCGCCAGTTCTTCCGGATTCTTAATCAATTCTCCATTGCTGTTTACGGTTACCCAACGGTTAGCTTCATTGGCTATTGCCAACACGTTCTTATTGGTCAAAGCTGTTTTTGTATTAGTCAGTTTCGTGGCATTAAGTACTTCTGCTCCGTAGCTATAGGTCAAAAAAATGCTCAAATCAAAATCTTTCCAAGTAAAGGTATTGTTAATACCACCATAGAAATCAGGAAATGCATTACCGATAACAGTCTTGTCATTTTCCGTAATCAAATTATCCTCACTACCATCCACATTCTTAAATTTCCAATAACCCGGTTGAATTTGTTTTTTGTCTCCATGATAAGGAACCCCATCCTTCAAGGTATAAGTATTAGTCGTTGCATCATAATCGAAATCGCTTACCTGATACAGACCATCTGTAACATAGCCATAGAACTGTCCTAAGGGTTGTCCAACTGCAATTTGATGGGACGCACCGGCACCAGAATAACCAAAGCTTGCCAAATACAACTGTACGTCTTCACCTGTCAGCTTGTTGACTTTGTTCTTATTATGAGATAATGTAACAGTCGTATTCCATGAGAAATTCTTGTTGGTGAAGTTCACTGTATTAATAGTCAAGTCGATACCGATATTTTGAGTTTCGCCTGCATTAATAATCATATTCTGATAACCAGATGAGTAAGGCAATTTGGCCGCCAACAACAAATTACTACTTCGGTTGATGTAGAATTCCGGAGAGAAAGTGACACGTTGATTCAAGAAACCAAAATCCATACCTAAATTGAACGTCTTGTTAGCCTCCCATTTCAAATCGGGGTTAGGAACTTGATTGGAAGCATAACCAGCCTGTGCGCCGTTGCCATTAGCAGCTGTAACAGAACTCATGATTGCCAGACTCTGATAACTGTCGATTCGGTTATTACCTGCCAAGCCATAACCGACACGGAGTTTCAAATCAGAGAAGACATTCAAATTCTTGATGAATTTTTCTTCACTCAAACGCCATGCAGCAGAAAATGCCGGGAAATATCCCCATTTATTGTTCTTTCCGAATTTTGAAGAACCATCGGCACGTACTGAAGCTGTAAACAGGTACTTGTCCAACAAGCTGTAGTTTACGCGAGCAAAGAAAGAAAGCAGCTTATCATCATAATTCTCAGAAGAAGTAGGAGTACTTGGTGTTCCTAATGAAAGGTCGCCCAGTCCGATTTCGTCATTCGGAAATTGAGTAGCACCTGCTGAGAACGAACGTGCCCATTTGCTTATAAACTCGTGGCCAACCATTGCAGTGATATCATGTATCTTGTTATTCCAAGCATAAGTCAAAACATTGGAAGTCTGAAAACTATTATTTTCGAGATTCGTAATAGTACCTTTGATACTGGAACGCTTAGCTGTTTGCGATTCTGCACCATAGAACACATCATTACGACGAGTTTGATAGAGCATACCTACTGTACTGCGAAACGACAATCCTTTTAGCAATTTAATCGTAGCACCTCCATTGGCTTGGAAAGTACGCCACTCTCTATCATTAATTTCTTCGGCAGCAGAAATTAGAGGATTCTGCATTACATTACCACTGTCATCAGCTAAAATGGGGTCTTCACCTGCCAGAAGTTCTGCATCAGTTCCTTGAATACCGATTGTGGGGCGGTATTGTAGGATATGTTGCATCTTATTGAAACGGTCGCTATCTCCTGAAGTTCCCATGCCTTCTACACGTCTCTGGTCATAACTGATGCGAGAATTTACCGTGAGCCATTTGTTAACTTCATGATTCATGTTAAAAGAGATATTGTGTTTCTTAGTACCACTATACACCATAGCTCCTTCTTCATTATAGAACGAATAAGCCAAACTATAATTCATCTTTTCAGTCTTTCCGGAGACTGCAACACGATAGTTCTGTGTTAAAGCTGTACGTCCCAGTGCTTCATCTTGCCAGTTAATTCCGGGACGATTGGCATAGTTGGCTTCGATATCACTATATTTACCATATCTTTTCTCCCATGATGTCATACCGTCAGCACCAGCATCACCTGTACTCATTCTCCACAAGGTGCGTTCGTAATCCAGTCGTACAAACTCGTAAGGAGAAAGTACATCGAGCTTTTTGGCCAAAGTCTTGAAGCCTACATAACTATCAAAAGTGACTGTTGCTTTGCCGTGGGATTTACTACCATTCTTGGTGGAAATCACTACAACACCATTGGCACCACGTGCACCGTAAATAGCTGTGGCGGAAGCATCCTTCAGTACGTCAATCGTTTCTATTTCAGCAGGATCTAGGCTAGCCATACCATCTTCGCTGGGAAATCCATCGATAACATAAAGTGGTTCATTACTCTGGGTAATTGAAATTCCTCCACGTACGCGTATGGAAACAGTAGAACCTGGAGCCCCCTCACTTTGTTGTACCATCACACCAGCCATACGTCCGCTCAAAGCTTGTGTTACATCACTAACTGGAATTTTAGAAAGTTCTTGTCCGCCTACTGAAGCTACCGAACCGGTTAAATCCTTACGTTTTACAGTAGCATAACCAATAGCAACAACTTCGTCCAGCATCACAGCATCAGCCTTTAAAGTTACGTTAATTACACTTTGATTATTGACCTTCACTTCCTGTGAAGTCATCCCCACATAAGAAAAAATCAGCACATCTTTAGATGCATCTTTTACTTTTAAAGTATAGTTACCATTTATATCGGTAACTGTTCCAACCCCGACAGCACCTTTAATAGTAACACTACTTCCAATCAGTTCATATCCTTCGCTATCAACCACCTTACCGGTTATTGTCAGACTTTGTGCGTATGCAGCCATACTAACAAAAGCGAGGACAAACATTAAAAATAATTCTTTTAATTTGTACATACATAAATAAATCTAAGGTTTAACTTTAGAATTTTTCGATAACAAACATACGACAAGTGCTAAAAAAAGGGTAAAAGTATTGTTTTTAATCTCCCCATTTTTCCACTTTTTTCATATCAATATTGTTCACCATGTAATAGTTTTGTGCAAAAACAGCCTTATAGATACCTAAAACACAGGGTGTTGTTTTAATCAAATAGTAAATTTATGTATCTGATTACACGCCCTTTAGGTTGTTTTTCAGTACTTATTTCAGAAAATCCGCCCGCATCGGAGCAAAACAATCAATCAAAACTCCAGGTTCCAGACAAATGCAGCCATGTAAGATGTCTGGTTCAATATAAATACCGTCTCCTGCTTCCACAATTTTCTTTTCATCACCTACCGTAAATTCGAATTTACCAGTTGCTACATAAGTCGTTTGCGTATGATAGTGGGTATGGGGAGTTCCTATGGCCCCTTTCTCAAACTTAACTTTAACCAGCATCAGTTGCCCGTCGTAACCCATGATTTGCCTGGTCACGCCTTCACCAGCGGGTTCCCATGCTTTGTCCTTTTCATAAATAAAAGTGCCACTTCTTGTTTTCTTTACAGAATTGTCGGGAATTTTGTTATTGGCACATAAACTCGTTATCACCAAAAGAGGCACTCCAATTATAAACATGCATTTCTTCCATACTTTCATTTTCATAATTAATAAGTTTTAGTTGATTAAATATATTATTCTGATATTGTTTCAAATTTATAAATAGTCATTTGGCGGTATATTTCTCCCGGAAACAAGCTTGTAGTTGGAAATTGAGGATTGTTAGGAGCATCTGGAAAATGCTGCATCTCAAGGCAAAAGCCATAATACCGGCCATACTTCTTGTCGTCATGTCCGGCAAGATAATCCATGTTCGAATTCGGAATATAAAACTGCATACCTGGTTCAGTGGTGTATGCTTTCAGAACTCTGCCGGATATGGGTTCTACCACAATAGCCGCCAATTCCAAAGAATCTGAATACCTATTCAGTTTATAGTTGACATCATATCCTTTCCCCATTTTCCGTATTCGTTTTTCTGCCCGTTGTGGAGTAGTGTAATCATATACAGTTCCTGCTACGGCCAGTATCTCTCCGGTAGGAATGCCTGTAGAATCGACCGGAGTTATGGAATCTGCATTAATCCTATAAATATGGTCCAACACCGGTTCTTTACAGCCTGTCAGGTTGAAATAGCTATGGTTCGTAAGATTGATTACCGTAGGCTGATCTGTAGTAGCTGTATATTCCAAGATAATCTCATTCTGATTAGTAAGTTTATAAGCTACTGAAAGATTCAGATTTCCGGGAAATCCCCCTTCCAGGTGCGCACTTCTATATTTAAAAATTACGATGGCCGTATCTTTTACTGTATAGAATGTGTCCGTTTCAAAAATCCGGTTATTGAATCCTTTTGCCCCTCCATGGATGGAATGGCCTTTATTGTTTTTTTCCAGATGATATGTCTGCCCGTTCAATTTGAATTCGGCATTTTTGATTCTGTTGGCAAACCTTCCCACCGTAGCACCTAATTTAGGATGTTTTCCTAAATAATATTTCAAACTATCAAACCCCAGAACTACATGTTCAAAGTTTCCTTGCCTGTCGGGAACGGAAATATCAGTCAGAGAAGCGGCGTAATTCGTCACCTTAACAGACATTCCGTTTCCATTTACCAAGGTGAAAAGCTCTATAAGTTTGTCTCCACTCCGAATACTATCACTCTTAGATACTGACAACTGATATGAAGCCGATTGACTGCACGAAACCGATAGAACTAAAACTGCTGTCAAAACTAAAATAAGGTGTACTTTCATAAGTAATAAATATCATTTCTTTACATACTCTGTCGGCAAGCATCCGATATATTTTTTGAAGCGTGCTGCAAAATAAGAAGGTGTATTATACCCTACCATAAAGCTGATTTCGGAAACAGTATATTTTCCTTCTTTCAATAATTGGCATGCATGGTTGAACCGTATCTTGTGAATAAAATCAATGGCAGATTTTCCTGTTATCGCTTTTAATTTGAGATGAAGATTTGAACGGCTCATATTCATTTCACGTGCAAACTGTTCCGTAGAGAATTCTACATTATCCATGTTCTTCTCAATGACAGCAATGGCCTTTCGCAACAGTTCCTCGTCCATTGTATTATTCGCAAGTTTTTCCGGTTCAATTTCCATCATCTTGGAATACCGCTCGAAAATGCGGTAACGTGTGCGTAGCATATTCAGTATCTTAACCTTCAACACTTCCATAGAGAATGGTTTGGCGATATAATCGTCAGCTCCTACCTGCAAGCCTTCCAACTGGTACTTGACATCCACTTTGGCTGATAACATATAAACCGGAATATGGCAGGTACGTAAATTCTGTTTCACTAACTTGCATAATTTCACACCGTCCATTACAGGCATCATGACATCTGTAATAATCAAATCGACTTCCTGGTCTTTCAATATATACAATGCCTTTTGCCCGTTCTCCGCTTCCAAGAGATTGAAGAAAGCAGACAGACTGTTTACTATGTATTGTCTCAGCTCCCTATTATCTTCTACCACTAGGATGGTGCCGCGTTTACCGCCTTCATCATCTGTATTTTCTTCCTTTTCCAACTTCTCATCATCACTAATATAGATGTCATTTGCATTGGTGGAATATACACGTTGATCTCCTGCGTCCCCACTTCTGCCAGACAGTTCCTCCCGGGTATATACAGATTTATCCTGCGGCAGATAAATTGTAAAAATGGACCCTTTGCCTACTTCACTCTGAAGAACAATCCGCCCATGATGCAGTTCAACCAAGCGCTGAATTAAAGAAAGTCCGATACCGCTTCCTTCACAACCATTCTCCACCTGATAGAAACGTTCAAAAATCTTCTCCTGTTTCTCGAGCGGAATGCCAATACCAGTATCGGCTACTTGTAATACAAGGTTGTTATCTTCCTTATAGAGTTTCACGGTTATGCTTCCGCCGACTTTGGTGTATTTAAAGGCATTCGAAAGCAAGTTATTTGCAATCAGATCCAAATAGTTTTCGTCGAAAAGCACATTTTCAACTTGTAGTTCTGTATAGAAATTATAGTCTATATCTTTTCTTTTAGACAGACTTTCATAATTCATAAAGCAGTTTAGTACCCGCTTAGAAGCATTGGAATACACAGCTCTGAGTTCAAAGATTCCTAATTCTGCACGTCTGAAATCCATCAATTGATTGACCAAGTGCAGTAGACGGTTGGCGTTCCGTTGGACATAGGACAATAGCTCATGTTCCCAATGCCCGCTGATATGGTTGAGTAATTCCTGTAATGGCGCAACAATCAAGGTCAACGGGGTTCGTAATTCATGTGAGATATTTACATAAAAACGGATTTTCATTTGGTTGATTTCTTCCCGTTTTTCCTTATCGAGTCTTTCCATGCGTATTTCAGCTTGCATATTTTTGCGCAGCCAAAAGAACCGTACACTACCGAATACCAGCAAGGCAAACGACAGAATAAATAAAGTAAGTGCCCACCAAGTACAATACCAAACCGGCAGTATGCGGATGTGAAGCATAGTGGGATCCTCATTCCATTTTCCATCATTGTTCGCCGCTTTTATGCAGAAAGTATAGTCTCCTGCCGGTAAATTGGAGTAAGAAACGAGACTGATATCATTTTGCTTATACCATACATCATTATACCCTTCTAATTTATAAGCAAAAGTATTATGCTTACCTGCTATATAATTGGAGACGACAAACGAAATGGAAAATGAATTCTGGGATGACGACAAAGTTATATGGTCAACGTACGCAATGTTCTTTTTCAAAATACCGGTTTCATCATCCGGCAGTACCTCCTTATTATAGACAAATAATTTATTGATTACGGGTTTAGGGGTATAAGGATTATCGATCAATGTTTCAGGACGGAATAAAGTAATGCCGTTGACTCCTCCAAACAGCATATAACCATCGTCTTTTCTGCAGTAAGCTCCTGCATTAAACTGATTACCTTGTAATCCGTCCATAATCGTAAAATTACGGAATTTTCCACTTTCCAGATTCAAGCAACTCAATCCCTGATTCGTACTTATCCATAAACGACCGTAGGCATCTTCCAGGATACCGTAAATAACATTGCTCGGCAAACCGTTTGCTGTTGTATATTGCAAAAATTGCTTGTCACCCTCTTTCAAAGCAAATAAACCGTTGCGGGTTCCAATCCATATATATTGGGAAGAAGATTCGTAGAAACAATTCACAAATGCCTGCTTCAGTATAGAAACTATTTGAAAATCTGTATTAATGAGTAAGGAGGTACCTATCTGATTAAAAACCGAGACTCCCATTTTTCCTCCGGCCCATATACGTTTCTTGGAATCCCGAAACAACAAACGGTTATCTTGCTGCAATTTATGCCCGTTCCTATCTTTATCAACAATCGTGAAGCTGTGTTTAACCATATCAAAGTGGAATAAACACTCCAATGATGCCACCCAAAGTCCCTCGTGCCCATCAGAGATTATAGAATAAATATTATTACTCGGCAAATTGCTGTTCTGGCTATTATAATATTCCACATGACCGGATTTCCGGTGCAAGGCCATCATTCCTCCGGCATGTGCTCCTACATAGACCTTATCTTGCGCCTCATCCACATATACTGTTTTAATATCTTTAAAAGGTGCACTCACATTACCCAAATTAAATAAATAATTCTTATATTGTTGCGAAATATTATCATAGAAATTCAACCCGCCATTACTCGTACCGATCCACAAGTTATGCATATTATCCTCAACAATACAACTGACTACATTATCACTAAGTGAATTTAAGAACGGAACATGCTTGATACGCTGAAAGCGGTTACACAAAGGATGATAGTAATTCAATCCTCCCCAGTATGTACCCAACCACATACCGCCTTGCGAATCTCTGAAAATGCTTCGGACTGAATTCTGTGACAAACTTCCTTCCTGAATCTCCGAACTTTTTATAGACGAAAAGTTATCTGTACCTTCCTTGTAGATATTCAATCCTCCATAAGTTCCCACCCATAAACGATTCTCCGTGTCCAATGCCAAAGAACGCACATAGTTTGAGTTTAATCCGGATTTACCATCTGCATGACGGTAATTTTTCCATTCTTTTGATTTCACGTCATATAAATAAAGCCCATCTCCCTCTGTTGCCAACCATATTTTATTAAACATCTGGCACAATATAGCATGTATTTTCACACCGGCAGGTATATTCACCAGCTTCTCCAGAACACCGCTTGATAGAGTATAAATATACGCGCCATCTTCGGCACCTATATAAATGCAATCGTCCTGGCGTACCAAGGCAGTAGGTTGCAATCTATGCAAGGAAGAAGACAATGTATCATTCAGGAAACATTCCTTCTTTACATCAAAAAGCAAGATACCTTCGGCAGTTCCCAATATCAACCAGTCTTTTTTAATTGATACAATATTGGTTACAGCTACATTCAAGCCATTCTTTTTATAATAATAATTGGAGAAAGCATTCTTTTGATGGTTGTAGAGAGATAATCCCTCACGAGTACCAACCCATATCCGGTCTGAATCATCTACTGCAATGCAGTGGGAGATGTCACTGGCAATGCTACTGGAATTTGTATATTGATGACGATATACAGTAAAATTATAACCATCATATTTATTTACACCATCATACGTAGCAAACCATAAATTTCCTTCTTTATCCTGATTAATAGCAAAAACTGTACTGTGTGACAAGCCCTCTTTCAGACCAATATGGGAGAAATAAATATCTTCGGTTACACCGGCATTCAGCACACAGGGAAACAATCCTCCTAAAAGTACTAACAAAAATTGCAGTGTTTTCATAGTTCTAATCCATTATGAAGCAAATAGATGAAATATATTAGCAAAAATAGATATTTATCTGTATTTTCTTATCAGTGCCTTTCGGTATTATTTGCAAAGGTATAAAAGAAAATCCGGGAACCGGATTGAAGATTCGTCCATCTCCATCGGTCGGTGCCACTTGTATATTTCCAGATTCGCAGGTGATATGCAGTACACCTTTGTTCTTCTTTATACAAACTTCACGGGCAGTTATTTCCACCTTTTCTTCAGGCGATGCGATAACCGGCAGCATAAGATAAGCCGATTCATTGCAATGCTCCACACTTATGCTGACTCCTTGTTCCGAGAACGCATAATCCATCGCTACAGATACTGCTCCTTGTTTCGGAGACTGTTGATTAATATCAACCAAATGAGTCTGTACATCAAACCGGCAGATTTTGTTTCCGGTAAAACAAGTGATGTCCGTGGCCAAATCATCCAGATTACTATATGCAACCCCATCTTGAATTAATTCAACTCGGGGAGTACCTCCCATCAGATATTTACGGGTATTGCTCTGCATATTAGGAGCTTCAATCAGTTTATATTGATTCATAGTTGCAGCAAAAACAGGCCCTGCTTGCGCATGCCACAGCAAAGAGAGGGCACCTCCCATAGGATGAGTCCCTTTTACCTTATATTCAGCATCATATCCGGTAAACGTGGCACGCCAAGCTCCTTGGGACAGAAGCCAAGTACGAATATCTTTAAAATACTTCATGCCATAAACAGCATCCCGGGGAAGGCTACCCGAGGAATTTATCTTCACAGGAGGCAGTTCCAAGAAAGATGCTAATGCTTTGGCGTGTCCAAATGTATGATGAATACAGGGAGGAATACCGGATGCGAGATAATGCATTCCTCCATAAAGAAGACCGCCATGAGTCGCCTCATCCAGCAAACGGATATTGCGGTGAATGGCCTCCAAATATTCCGGATGACGGGCAGCCATCAGATAATAGCCTCCCATAAATCCGTCACTGGTACGTCCACCCCAGTATGTCCACTTAAAACTGCGTGTGCCCCAACTGTTATCCCAAGCACCGTCGGGCAACATAAATTCCAGATGGGTATTCATGGAACGTTCTACGAGTGACAATAATTCCGTATCATTCGCCATCACTGCATAATATGCCATATTGGGCAGGGATTCTTCTATATTATAAAGTAAATCGACCGGACGACAGCCGTTGCTAGTTTCAGAACTGATATTCGGTCCTTCACCATATAGGAAGCAATTATTCCCCGTGAAATAGCTTTTCAGTCCGGCAGCTATCTCTCGGGCTTCCATCTTGAAATCAGGGCGGTTACACAGTTCACCGATAGCGTACAAGGCATAGGTTGCAGAAGCTGAATAATTGACGTTCATATTCCGCATACCTTTCCGCTTGCGGCTATAAATAAAAGGATTGTCCATTATAAACTCACCGGCATTCAATAATTGTTGCTTCCAATGGTTACGGGTCGAGTCATCCAGTAAGTGCCCATGATAATGTAAGGCCTCGTAGAGGGCAATAGACGCAAATACCGTAGTACCGTTCCAGTCCGAAATATGTACATCATTCATCCATGAACCATCTGGACGGTGCACATTCTCCATCCACGCCATTAGGCGCTTGGCTCCGAGCAGATATTTGTGGTTGCCAGTCTTTTCCGCCAGATACATTAAAGGAAGTACGGCATCTCCTATTCGCCCGTGCATGCGGGCACATGCAGGGCACAGGACGCCTCCGTCAAGTGCGGAATCAGGATGGATGCACTGATAGGTCAAAAAGGTGTCCATCCATTTCGTCAACAGCTTATCTGCTTCACAGCGTAGTGAATTATCAAAAGAATTTCCATTCACATTTCGTGCTTGTCCTGACAAAAATGATACATAAAATAGTATCATTATAAAAAACATGTTTCTCATATCTTTTGCGTTAGATTTCAATATTTAAAATTAAAATTTTATCCTCGGTCTCTTATCTTTTTTTATCCAATATCATATGAATAGATGTTTAAGCGTCTTGCAATATTGTTGAATCGATATTAATTTTGTTGAAAAATTATTTGCCGAGACAATATTAACACACTTTTGAACATAAGAAAATCTCCGTTAGACACAAACGGGCTATTTTAGCAGAAAGAAACAAATATACTTAACATTTTATGAGACACTTACCTTTATTAATGTGTACCGCCTTCTACGGATTGTATTCCGCACCTACAGAGGCAGCAGACAAAAAAAACGAGAGGCCAAATATTCTTTGGCTCACCTTTGAAGATACCAGTGCATACGAATTCGGTTGCTATGGCAACAAAGGGGTACATACCCCCAATGCGGATAGTCTTGCTTCCCGCGGCATACAGTTCATGAACGCATGGTCTGTAGCTCCCCAAAGTTCGGCGGCCCGTTCTTCACTTATCACCGGATGCTACTCGAGTACCTACGGAATGGATATCCATCCCGTACCCTATGATACACCCGCCGACATCTTCTTTCCCCAGAAATTGCGTGAAGCCGGATATTATTGTACGAACAACAGCAAGACACATTATAATTCCACCACCGACAATAAAATATGTTGGGACGAGTGCAACAACAAGGCTTCCTACAACAGTTCAAAACGGGGAAAAGATCAACCTTTCTTCGCCGTGTTCAATACGGTAACTTCACATATGGGACGCATTCGTACTTTCCACACCGACGGACGAAGAGACTACACGCAGGAAGGTATCTACCCGACATTACTTTCATTGCCCTCCTATGTTCCCGATTTGCCGGAAGTACGTTCCGATTATGCCGGTCATCTGGAAGCAGTACAAGACGTAGATATTTGGCTGGGCCTCTTCCTGAAAGATTTGAAAGAAAGAGGATTGGATGAAAATACGATTATCTTCTTCTTCAGTGATCATGGCGGTTGCGTACCCCGTGGTAAAGGATATTTGTACGAAAGCGGTCTAAGAGTACCTTTGATAGCCTACTTTCCACCCAAATGGCAACATCTGGCGAATCAGGCTCCAGGCAAAGAGTACAGTTTGGTCAACTTCACGGATTTGGGACCTACTGTACTTAGTCTTGCAGGGATAAAGCCACCCAAACAGATGCAGGGCAAAGCACTTTACGGCAAGTTTGCAAATAAAGAAAAACGTGAAATGCAATTTGCATTGGCAGCCAACCAGCTACATCATTTCATGCCGGTACGTGCCGTTACTGACGGACGATTCAAGTACATCCGCAGCTATATCCCCTACCGCCAGTTTGCCTTACGCAATTATTACCAATGGGGGATGCCATCCAATAAAGCCTGGGACAAGCTGGTGTTGGGAGGACACAATACCAACCCCGATTGGGGGCAGGCTTTTGAAGCCCATCCGGCAGAAATGTTGTTTGATCTTGAAAAAGACGCGGGTGAATTACATGATTTGTCCGATGTGCCCGAATATGCAGCAATTCTCACTAAAATGCGCCAAGCACTGTCTGACCATATCCGCACTACCTGTGACTTGGGATTTTTCCTTCCTACCTCACGTATCGGACATATACTTTATGATAAAGTACGGAAAGAGAAATATCCGTTGGATGACTTGTATGTCCTTGTCGAGACAGCTGGAACGGCAACTACCGCTTCCCTTCCTTTATTGGAGAAAGCAATAGCAAGCTCTCTGCCGGAAATGCGGTTCTGGGGAGTAGTGGGATATGCCAAACTTGCTAGAGAAAAACAAATTGGGACTTGTCCGGAAACCTTATTGGCGCTCCTCCAAGATGACAATCCTTACATCGCTTCTGAGGCTGCCTATGCCGTTGCCTATCTGGGCAAAGCCGAAGAAGGTGTTTCACGCCTGATTACTCCCGTTTTGGAAAAAGACAGAAAAATAGCTTATTCATCACTGGAATGCCTGTCATTAGATCCTAACATGCGCGATTGTATCCGTCCTTTCCTGCCGGATCTAAAAGAAGCTGCGGAAACCTTGCCACGCCTTGAAAACGAAGATGCCGGTCTCATGGCACGGGGGATCCTCGTAAACTTGGGTGAAATGGATATCAACAACCTTCATGGTCCCGAAGCTTATCAAAGAGGTCTGAAGTTAAATTACGGTCGCAGACCAATAGTGCCGCTACCTAACTAAAAGAATAAATTTATATGTAATGTAATCGAGATAGTAATTTTATTGGGCAGTGAATACTAAAGTTACACCGCATTGATTTACTATAACTTTTAATTATAAGGATGCTATTTAGGCATCCTTTTTTTGTATTGATACAAAGATAATATTTTCCATTTTCCCACGAAAATATTTACCATATTATTTGCATATCTCGTTTATTTTCACTATATTGTAACAGATTAAAAGATAAGCGTTATGAAAAAGAGAAGGGAAAGACAAAGCATTATAGAGTTCAGAGCTTCCTTCCCCGATGAAGAAAGCGCAATTAGATTCTATGAGAAAATAAGATGGAAAGATGGAGTGGTTTCCCCATTCGATCCGACATCTAAAGTGTACAAATGCAAGAACGGTAAATACAAGTGCAAGAATACTGGGAAGTACTTCACTTATAGAACTAAAACATTCTTTGCTAATTCCAAAATGGATTTTAGAGATTGGTTATACGCTATTTCTATGCTTATCAATAATAAAGGTGGTATTTCTTCATATCAGCTAGCCGATGATTTAAAGATTTCACAAAAAACGGCTTGGTATATGCTTCATAGGATAAGAGTTTCAATGGCTAAAGAGAACAATCAGAAGTTATCCGGTGAAGTTGAGATTGACGAAACATTTGTAGGTGGAAAGAATATTAATCGCCACAAAGATAAGAAAGTCGAAAAAAGTCAAGGACGTAGCTATAAGGATAAAGTTCCTGTATTCGGTGCTTTGGAAAGAAACGGGAAGATTTTCGCAATGGTTGTTCCTAATACCCAAGCAAGTACCCTAGTTCCTATTGTAAAGAAGAACGTTGAAGTAGGAAGCACAATCTACACTGACGGATGGAGCTACAAAGGATTAGAAGAGGAATATGGACAGTTATCAGTAGATCATAGTAAGAAATTCTATGGGATGCTCTTAGTAACCGATGACGGAGAGATTATCGAAGTCACAACAAATAGAATCGAAAACGCATGGTCTGTTTTCAAAAGAACGATTAAAGGTACGTATATTCATGTCAGCAAGAAGTATCTACAAAAGTACGTTGACGAATTTGTTTTCAGATTTAACACCCGAAAAATTAGCAGAAATGAAAGAATTGAATTACTTTTGCAATATGCAGCAGCTTAGATATTATGGCAAATAACAAAGACATAAAGAAGGACAAACCTAAGAAGGAGAAGAAAAAGAGGAAACCTGTATATGAAATACAAGGCTTCGTTCTCACTATACCCGAAGATAAGCTAAAAGAAGCGCTGCTAGGAATGAGCAAACCAAATCCCGAAAAAGAGTAAAAAGGACACATTCTATATCCTAACAAATTTATTTTTTATTAACATCGCGCCCTGTTAGATAAAATTTATGCGTTTTATCTAAAAATACAACATAAAAGGTGTCTCCAACAACATGTCCAATTATTACAGTCCGATTAAGTATATGGATTCTAGCCCACTTAGCATCTTCTGGAACACCTTGTGGATATTCAAATTTAGTTCGTTCTTTCTTAGGGAAAGAACCATATATCGCAAATTTTTGTCCATCAACTTGTTCCAATAAAGGTGAACAACAATAACCTTGCAAGGTCTTCAATGCAGAACTTAAAAGTCCTGCTTTTTGCCAGTCCTTAAATGATGAAGCATACTTTTGTGAAGTATCTAAATATTGAAAAGAGATTTTAAAATTTTGCGTTTTAGTTGTGTCTTGTACGCTAATCTTTTCCTTGTTTAATAACGTTTTTTTATCCTTGCGAAAATTAACCATGTAAATCTTTCTTATAGAAAACGCGAGTTGTATCTTTGGATATTAGTACATGGCATCGGTCAGCTTCTCCATAGCCAATTCTAGCTTCAAGCCACGGTTTTTCACTATGAGTAGATGCTTCTAATTCTGTTCCGGTCCACGTTGATAGATTAGACAAAATATCTTTTAAAAGTTCTTGTTGAAGAGACGACAATGATGTAAATTCTTTGTCTACATCTTCGCCATTATTAATATATTCAATATCACTATATAATAGTGATTTATCCTTGAGTGAATCAAAAACCTTACGACTAACAGGACCATGTACCCATGCTTCAAATTTATCACTAATAAGCTCCTGATCGAAATAAGAAAGATGATATGCGTCGCAATAAAATAATAATTTTTGTAATTTCAAATGCGACATAGGACCATAATGTTTCAATATATAATTTGATAACATTATGGAATCTATTTTTTGTAAACTGGAAGTAACCCTCATATTTCCTCCTTTTTTCTGCAAATTAAAACAATTAAAATGAGTAATGTACTTTATTCTTTGCATTTTTTTGAATTTTCAAAGTTTGAAATGCAAGATTTATACTATCTTTGCACTAAAGATACGAAAAATTGGGGAGAAATCCAATTTTTCACGTGTATAAAATAGCCTAATCGTCATCAGAATCACCACCTCGGATACAGAACACGGCTATAAATGAACTTACTCGTTGGGTAAAGTGTACTTCGTCATATACTGGCGTGGTGCGCTGCCATTGAGTAAGTGGGCTTGTGGT
>OGOW01001193.1_pt1 | contig 25204 bp, 19 predicted proteins | sample 1552781 | NCBI WGS metagenome assembly OGOW01 (sample SAMEA2580145, study PRJEB22360) | human gut metagenome | biome: human gut; feature: human-associated habitat; material: faeces | place: Denmark | collected 2008/2010
GGTGGTCAGGGCCCTGCAGAGCGTGGTCAGCCTGCCCCTGCAGCTGGATTCTTCCCACGCCGAAGCGCTGGAGCGGGGCCTGCGGGTCTACAACGGCAAGCCCATCGTCAACTCGGTCAACGGCGAGTCGGAGGTGCTGGAAAAAGTTCTGCCCCTGTGCAAAAAGTACGGTGCCGCCGTGGTAGGCCTCGCCATTGATGAGCGGGGCATCCAGCCCAAGGCGGAAGACCGTGTGGCCATTGCCCGCCGTATCAAAAAAGCGGCGCTGGAAGCGGGCATCCCGCGGGAGGATATTTACATCGACTGCCTGACCCTGACCGCCAGCGCTCAGCAGGAGGATGTGCTTGCCACGGTGCAGGCTCTCCACACCTGTAAGACGGAGCTGGGGGTACGGACGATTTTGGGCGTGTCCAACATCAGCTTCGGCCTGCCCTGCCGCCCGTACCTGAACACCACGTTCCTCACCATGGCCATGTATGCAGGCCTCGATCTTGCCATCATGAACCCCTCCAGCGAGGAGATGATGGCGGCGGTCTATGCCTACAACGTCCTCACCAACCGGGACAAGCAGAGCGGCAGATACATTGCCCGCTATGCCAATCAAGTGCCCGCCTCGGCGGCGCTGGCCAAGGCCATGCAGGACAAAGCTGCCAGCGGTGCCCCTGCCGCCGCAGAGGCAGCGGGCCCGACGGTGTCCGGCCCCTATGCCCCCCTGATGAAAGCGGTGGAGCAGGGCCTGAAAGGGGAAGCTGCTGCCTGCACCAAGGCCCTGCTGGCCGAGAAAGAGCCGCTGGAGCTGGTGGATGAGGCCCTCATCCCGGCACTGGACATCGTGGGGGTCAAGTACGAGAAAGGGAAGCTCTTCCTGCCGCAGCTGCTGCAGGCCGCCAGCGCGGCCCAGAGCGCTTTTGACGAGATCAAGACCGCCATTGCCCAGCGGGGCGGCGCCGGGGCCAGCAAAGGCCGCATCGTGCTGGCCACCGTCAAGGGCGATGTCCACGACATCGGCAAGAACATTGTCAAGGTCATCCTTGAAAACTATGGCTTTGAGGTCATCGACCTGGGCCGCGATGTTCCCGTGGAGACCGTAGTGGAGACTGTCCGGGAAAAGGACGTCCACCTTGTGGGCCTCTCCGCCCTGATGACCACAACCCTTAAGAGCATGGAGGAGACCATTGCGGCCCTCCACGCCGCCAAGCTGGATTGCAAGGTGATGGTGGGCGGTGCCGTGCTGACCCCCGAGTACGCCGAGAAGATCGGCGCGGACTGGTACGCCAAGGACGCCAAGCAGAGCGCGGATATCGCAAAAGAGTTCTTTGGGGCGTGATTTCAATTTAAAATAAAAAACAACAGCCGCTCCGGGCAAAGCATAAACCGGAGCGGCTGTTGTTTTAGAAGGGAAATGAATTAGGAAAACAGGGAACGACAACTTGAAAGAGGATCAAATCGTCGGTCAAGCAAAGAAAGAGAGGATCAGTGCCACGAGGAAGCCCACGCCGCCAGAAGCTTGTTTTTTAAGTGTGAAAACTCATTCATACTGCTTCCTCGCTTTCACGGTGCTTTATTCACAGTCTGGACAAGGCCCCGACCACTTCGACTTGTTCTTCATTGTCCAAACTGATACTCATGTCTTCCTCGATGATCGGCAGCTTAAATTTGATGGATTTTAACCACTGTCCATTGGCTTGGCGTTCCGGATAAACCTGAATTTCAGAGATCAACGCCTCGATCAACTGCCGCCGCTCCGCCTCATTCATCATGCCGTACAGTTTTTCAAAATAGATCAGCACTTTATAGATATTGTCGCCGGTCAGCTTTTCCGCTTCAATGGCCTGCTTTTTGGCTCTGGCTGCGATCAGCAGAGATTCGGTATCTTCAATCTTATCATACATCTTGTAGAGCCGGTCATCAAGGTCTGCCTTGCGCCGGACATAGTGCCGGTCGTCCGGGTCGAGAGAATCAATTTCCTCCGCCAGCTTCGCCTTGACGGAATAATGCTGGCGCAGCTGCTTCTCGTAATTGGCAATCTCCTGGTCAATGGCGGCGGTATCCACTTTCATGTTGATCTTTTCCTGCATCATGGCAGCAAACTTCGGATTGCTCACCAGCTTTACAATGACTTCCGCCACGGCATCGTCCAGCAGTTCTTCCCGAATCTGCTTTTTGTAATCGCACTTATGCCCACGAATCATAGAGCGGTGCTTGCAACCGTAGTAGTAAAAATCCTTGTACTTGGTGCCGTCCGCTTTGTGCTTGATGCTTTTATTCCCATACATTCCGGCTCCGCAGACAGGACACTTTACAATGCCGGAGAGCAGATGTACGTGTTCATCTTTCCCACGGTTGACGTGTTCATATTTCTTGGCCTGTGCCAGCAGCTTCACCTGCGCCGCCTGCCAGACTTCTTCCGAAACAATGGGCTCATGCAATCCTTCTGCCAACAAGTAATTGTCCTGTTCCACCAGCTTATACTCGTTCCTTGTACCGCGCACTTTTTCCGTTTTACGGCGTCCATAGGCAATCTTGCCGCAGTACACCGGATTTTTCAGAATCAGTCGGATCAGGTGTGCGTCAAACAGGGGATTTTTCCCATTCTGCCGAGGAATCTTGCGGATACCATGGTTTTCCAGATACTTTGCGATGCCATTTGCGCCAATGTCCGTGTGAACATACTGGTCATAGATGACACGGATCGCCTCCGCTTCTTCCTCATTGATAACTAGCATCCCGTCCACCAGCTGATACCCATAGGGGGAAAAACCGCCGTTCCAGCGGCCCTCCCTTGCTTTTTGGATGCGGCCCTCCATGGTTTGGACACGGATATTTTCACGCTCAATCTCCGCCACGGCAGACAGGACAGAGATCATCAATTTGCCCGCGTCCTTGGAAGAATCAATGCCATCCTCCACACACACCAGGTTGACGCCAAAATCCTGCATGACCTGAAGGGAAGAGAGCACGTCCGCCGCGTTTCTGCCGAAGCGGGACAATTTGAACACCAGAACATAGGACACGCCATCCTTGCCGGATTTGATGTCCTCCATCATCTGGCTGAATTGCGCCCGGCCTTCGATAGACTTGCCGGACTTTCCCGCATCCTCATATTCACCGACGATCTCATAATCATTGTAGTCGGCGTAGGCTTTCATTTTGGCCTTCTGCGCATCCAGCGAGTAGCCGTCCACCTGCATAGCGGTAGAGACCCTGGTGTAGGTGTAAACTTTTATCTTTTTTTCTTTATTCATGTTATGCTCTCCATAAAGTATCAATTGTAATAATACAACTTTTTGCGCCATGAACCTATCCTAGACTTTTGACTTTGATTCATTGCGGAACTTTACGGCTTTTGAATCAATGACGCCATTTCCAAACCAAAAGCACATAGGAGATTGATCGTTTAAGCTAAAATTGTTCTGTAGCTTTTCAGAAGAATTGCTTTTCAAAAAAGAGCCTCTACATTTAATCTTTGTCCATACATAATTTGCCGTCACTAATTCAACCATAATTTCTGCTATAAGTTCACAATTTTGTTGTAAAGCATTGACTACTTTTCGTTTTGTATCTGGTTTTAGAAGCACTGTTAGTTCGAATGACTCAGTTTCTTCTGATATAGCAATTCGAGAATAGCAATCATCATATGCTTTTGCAAAAACAAATGCTGATATAGCCTGTTCTCCTACGAACATTGTTAATGATTCTACTCTAACAAAAGCAGCATAACTATCCAAACGCTTGAGCAGCATAGTTAATGAAAAACTGCTGTAGTTAAAATCTTCTAAGCCATCTTCTACAACAATAGGTTCTATATGCTCTGTATCTAAGTTTACGACTTTCTGATCCAATCCTTTAAAGGAAAGGCTTTTCAATAAAACCATACAAGAATTTTGAGCAATAAAGCTGTTGGTTTCTATTCGCTGTAATTGATTGTTTTGACTCCAAGAAATCCATCCTAAAAACATAGTGCCCAAAAATGCCAGTGCACCAGCCGTATAACTTAGAGCATCCGCTGCACTCCACCTTGCAGCTAATATATCTACTGGAGCTTGTCTTTCAAACAAAAAATTGATTACAATTGGTATCAATGCAAACAGAAATATCACACCTAATATAAGCCAACCTAATACCTTAAGCAACTTCTTATCTTTCTTCATAAATGGCTTTTTATTCCTCCGCTTTATGCTCCAACATTCTAATGGAATCCAGATAGTCCTTTTCCACTTCACTAAGCGTCCGGGCCTTGTATTTTTTGTATTCGGTGGTTGCTTTCTCCACAGCCTGTTTATGGCTCACACTCCCGTTTCCTTGCAACAACTGCTCGCCACTCATCGTAAGAATGCGATCCAGGTGTTCCGCCCAGTCTTTCATGGTCATAGCCTGTTCTCGTTCCGCCTGACGCTCTGCGAAATCCAGATACCCGGAGACAAGCTGACCCATTGCACGAAGTTCCTTTTCATTCAGATAGTTCTTTGCAATTACAGCCTCTTTTAGCGTGGGGTGCTTTCCGGCAAATGTGGTAAGTCCCATAAATTCTTTTTCAGCGTCCGCTCTCGTGTAAATGACCTCAGCCGCTGTTTGCCCATGAATGGCATAGTGGATTTTGTTTTGGACTTTCCTGAAAAACTGAACAGAAATCTCCGCATGGGGATCATAGTCGATGCTGGTAGCGTAGATTTCCAAAACCTGCCGGTAAAATACTTTCTCTGAGGCGCGGATATCCCGGATGCGCTCCAACAGTTCTTTGAAGTATCCACCGCCACCCAGATTTTTCAAGCGTTCATCATCCAAGGCAAACCCTTTTCGCATATACTCTTTCAGAATCCCAGTTGCCCAAATGCGAAATTGGGTGCCACGTTTGGACTTTACACGATAGCCGACTGAAATAATCACATCGAGATTGTAGTATTCAACCTGATAGGTTTTCCCGTCCGTAGCAGTTGTTGCAAATTTTGCAACAACTGAATCGCGTACAAGCTCACCCTCGGTGAAAATGTTCTTGATATGCCTTGAAATCGTGGATTTATCTCGCTGAAACAACTCGGCCATCTGATCAGCAGAAAGCCAGACGGTATCGCCGTCAAAGGTTGTCTCAATTTTGGTTAAACCATCTTCCGTTGTATAGATCATCATTTCAGAACCGAACAGGTTATCGTTTGAGTATTCCATTCGCATTCACCTCGGTTTTCAATCATGAATTTGTTTGGACTCTTATATCACGTCTATTATATCATGCAGCAATTTTGCCTGCAACTGCTTCCGGCTTGAAAACAGATTCTTTTTTATCTGCTGCCGCGCTGTCCTGATCCTCAAGCGGAACCGCCGGAGCGGGCAGGTTCTCGACATCCAACTCCGAAGCGTACTTCTCAATCAGGTTGGCCAGCAGGTCTGCAAAACCGCTCCATTCATCGATCATAGGCAGTTTCCCTTTCTTTTTTATGCGGGTGTTTATAGAGTTCCAATACTTCTGGCGGTATCTGCTCCAATATCGCCACGGCACTGTCATAGTCGCGCCGCAGCTTGAGGTCTTCGATCTGCTTTAGGGTGCTGACCTTCTGCGCCGATGCAAGAGATTCTTCCAGTTCGGCATTTTTCGTTTTCAGCTTTTTGTTTTCGGATGCTGTTTTCGTAAAGGTTACGCTATATTTCCGCAGCAGCGTGTCCATCTTCTCCACGCTGGGAATATAGCTATCCAGAATCTTGCAGATTTCCTCCGCCCGGCTTTTGGCGTTAAAGGGATTGATTCCAGTGAGCAGATCCTCCAGTTTGCTTTTCTGTTTGGTCAGTCTGGTCATCTCCTTAAATACGCGGGGCGGGATATGGTCGCGCCCGGTCAGGCTGGCGCTCTCGCCACGCTCCAAATCTGGAAACTTCTTGACCATGTGTTTCCAAAACTCATCCTGCCACCAGGTCAGCTTCTTTTTATTGCCCATGATGTCTTTGGCGCTGAGCCTGCCATCCTCCGTCAGAGGGATAAAACAAAGGTGCATATGGGGCGTTTTCTCGTCCATATGCACCACAGCGGATATAATTGTCTCTTTGGATTGATGCTGCTCCAGAAAGCGCAGAGCTTCCTCGAAGAACACCCGAATCTCCGCCCGTTTCTTCCCCTTGAAGAACTCCGGGCTGGCAGTGAACAGCGTCTCGATCATACGGATACTGTCTTTTCGGGTACGGCATCCGGCGGCGGCAATCTGCCGTGCCGATTCCGTCCGGTACTTGCCGGACGGTTTGATCAGATGGAAGTTGTACTTGCTTCGGCTGGTGTCCACATCGGGATTGCTGACGTATTTTTCCTTTGTGCGCTCATTATGGGCCTCGATATTGCTGATTTCAGGCCCCTTGTATTTTGCAAATCGCATAATTGCGTACTGTGCTTTCTCCATATTCAACCCCTCCGTTTCTGCCAGAGAATGTCATATCCCAGCACGTCAGCCAGCTCCACGGCTTCCCGATACCGCAGCGATTCCCGCTGCAATTTCCCGGAAAGATTGGATACGCTGTCGCTCCACCCATACTCATCGTGCAGCTGGTCAACGACTTCCTGCATGGTGTAACCGGCGCGGATGATCTGCGCCTTGATTTCGTTTCGGATACTTGACTTCATAAAATATATTCCTCCATTTTCGCAAGTGAAGCCCTTTGTCACTTGATAGATAAAACATGATTTTCTGTTGCGTCATAAAAAGAACCGGCTACGCTGGGGAGCGCACCAGCTTTGGTCAATGGTGAAATTTGTGCAAATGCTGTTTTGCGATAGAAATGATTCCCTGCGTATCGTTGGTCAACGGCGGAATATTCGACTTCACAGAAATGCGGGACTTTTCACTGTTCGGGCTGTATTGTCACAAAATGCTGCAATCTGTACGTCGTTCCGTGAGCCGCCATCCGGCGAACTGTATACGGATAAAAGAGAAACATTTCGCTGTTTTGAGATTGCTCTAAAATATGCCTGCAAAATCACCGCTTTTACTGACCGCTTCAGGTGTGGTCAAAATGACCACACCTACTTCACAGCACAAAAGCGCGAAGAATTTCACGGTTCTGGTGGTGAACAAAATATCCATAACCACTTTTACACATCAAAATAGGTGTACCCAAAATGGGCACGACCACTTTATCCAAATGAAGCGCCTCTACAATATATGAGGTAACAGGGTCAATCGCTGCGTACATACGTACCGGCGACCAGATCGGAAATCAATCCCGCCAGTCTTCCGGTACGTACGTACACTGTGAAGCGTCCGTAAACTCGTTTATATGCGGCCTTGCCACTGCCTCGATCCCCATAAAGCCCCATACCCGGCGTCCTGCCGAATTGGTAATCGTGTTGCAGTGTTCCAGATTGTACTTACCGCAGGCTGCCACCAGCGCATCGCTGAAACTGCGGCGTTTGAGTGCAGTCAGACTATTTTCCTCGCACCACATCCGGTAAATGTCGTAGCAATCCTTTGAACTGATGGACGCATCCGCTTTCAGCCGGATATAGCCCTCGGATTCCAGAAAATCAAACACGTTATTGTTGTCCCGCTTGACGGCCTCCCGGTTCTCTCTGGTGCGCTGGCTCTCGGTGAACTTGAAGTTGTTCGCTACCAACCGCTGCAATCCCTCAAAAGCCCACAGCAGAATGCCCTCCACCTCGGCCTTCATCTTCTCTGCCAGGTCGGGATCATCCACACGGTCGGCAGGTTTCTCTTTGGCGGTCAGCACCAATTGCCGCCGATAAAAGCCATCACTGCGGTCAAAGAGAGCCTGCAAGTCGCCATTACTGAATGCCAGCAGCCGGGCGCACATCCATCCCTGATAGCTCTGCTTGCCTTTACGCTCCAAATCCATTTTACCCTGTGCGGTGACGATGGATTTGACATAGTTGGTCTGCCGCAGGGCCTCCATCCGCATATCATCATCGACACACAGCAGAATGTGTTCCAGATCAGCGCGAGCAAAACGGTTCTCGGAAATTTTGCCGATGCTGCCGTCCTTCATGTTGCTGCCGAACAGGGTGGACAGCACCGCGCCGATCTGGCTCTTACCCTCGCCGCCATTGCCCTTAATGACCATCATGCGCTGTCCCTTGTTGCTGGGGATCAGGCAGTAGCCGATATATTCCTGCAAAGTGGGAATGTCCTCCGGGTAAAGAAGCCCATCCAGAAAAGCCAGCCAGCGGGTCGGCGTGGGCGCATCGGGATTATAGGCCACCGGCAGGCGGCAACGCACGATGTCCGGTTTTCCCTCCGTAAAGGAGCCATCCAGAAACAACGTGCCGTTTGCCAGATGAATGCGGTCAGCCTCCGGCGGGAAATCCTCTACCAGCGCCGCCAGCTTCATCAGCTCCACGATATTGCTGATTTTGCGGGGGATATTGCTGACCGCGCAGCATTTCAGTTCCTCAAAAATTTCTCCACGCAGTGGCAGCTCATCGGTCACGCGGCCATCAGGCGTGAAAAAAGCCCCGTTTGTGTAGATGATTTTGTGTCTGCCGAGAAAATCATCACAAAACAGGGCTTCATTGATACTCTTGCCGTCAAACCAGATGGGCTGGTTGGCCTCACGCGATTGCTCGTTCTTCGCCACGGTGCTGCACCTCCTTTTCCAGACGTCTGAGCCGCTGCTCCAGCGCGGTGATAGTGCCGTCCTTCAGCAGCATATCCACCGCTTTCACACGCTGCTTCAGTTCCGCAAACATGAGAACGTCCAACAAATCATTTACATACTCGATCATATGACAGGCTTCCACAAAGCGGTCATCCAGTTCATCCTCCGGCGATTGCGGGGCATATTCGACCTTCCAGCGTTCCAGCAGATGCAGATAATCGCAGAGCACCCGCTGGCAGTGTATCTCATCGTTGCGGAAAGCCCGCGCCAGCGGATAGGGCTTTTTCAAAGCCATCGCTGCCGGGGGCTTGTCCGGGTCGATGCCAAAGTCATAGGCCAGCTTCTTTGCGGCCTCGTAGCTGCTCAGGCCGAACAGCCGCGCCACAAAATCTATCACATCCCCGGTAGCCCCGCAGCCAAAGCAATAGAAATAATCCCTGTTCAGCTTCATGCTGGGATGCCGGTCATCGTGGAAGGGGCAGCAGATCATATCGCCCCGGTTGACCTTACAGCCGTAGTATTCGGCGGCCTGCTTCACGGTGACAGCGGATTTTACAGTTTCAAATAAATTCATAGGCTTTGTCCTCCATTATTTATTGACGGTATCTGCCCGTCTGCCTGAATATACGGGGAAAAAGCCTATAAACCGAAAAATCCGCTAAAAGTGCAAGAAATGAAAAAACGCCGCCCTGAAATCTTGCAAAAATGCAAGACCTCAGAGCGGCGAAGCCAGCGGAAAGCATTTGCCCGCGCTGGTTTTATCAGGTATAATGGATAAAGAGAGTTTTCAGAAGAGAGGTGCGTCACATGGAGGGAGCCTATCTGCCCGGCAATATCCGGCAGCGGATGCAGGAGCTTATGAAGGAACATAAAATTACCCAGGCACAGCTGGCGACCCGCATCGGCAGCACCGAGAGCGCCATCAGCCGGTTTGTCAGCGGTAAGACTGATAAGATCAGCACAGAACATTTGCTCCGCATTGCGAAAGTGTTTGAAGTCTCCACAGATTTCCTGCTGGGGGAAGTCAACACGCCCGACCGGACAAATTTTGATATTGAAGAACTGGGCCTGTCGGTGCAGGCGGCGCGGAATCTGTACACCGGAAAAGCCAATGCAGAGATCGTCAACCGCCTTTTGGAAAGCCCTCGCTTTGCAGAAGTCACCTATATGATTGAGCAATATTTTGACGATACGCTGGCCGCCGGTTTCGCCGGACAGAACCAGATGCTTACTACTCTCAGCGCCATGCTGCGCCGAAACAATAAAACAGACGCTGCGGTGCAGGCGGCCAGAACTGTCAACCGGCAGAAAGTTCCCGTATATCAGGCAGACCTGACGATGATACAGAACACATTTATGGCGGCGCTGCGGGAAGTGAAGAAAGAGATCGGCAACGATTTCACAGCAGCGCAGTCCTTGACCAAGAGCATCACTCAGCAGATGTTTACCGAACTCACCAAAGGGGCGGATGTTCATACTCCGACCATCACGCCCGAAATGATTTCCGCCGCCGTCACCCAGAGCGCAGCGGGGATGGACGGTGTGCAAAAGGAAGCATTAGACAAGTTCGGTCAGGCGCTGACGGAATTTCTCCAATCCACCTTAGACCACGCGCAGGAGAAGCAAAATGCCGACCCGGAGCAATGAGCAGCTGTGCAGACTGGCACAGAAAGGGGATACGGCTGCCCGTGACATTCTGCTGGAAAAGAATCTGGGATTCATCCGAAAAATTGCGCTGGAGCAATACCGAAACATGGGGCTGGATGAAAATGATATTGGAATTGATTTGGATGATTTGATGCAGGAGGGAAGTATCGGCCTGCTGAACACGATCCCTTTGTTTGATGCCGGACGGGGCATGAAATTTCTGACCTATGCAGCACCGGCGCTCCGCAACGCCATGACGGACTGCATCCGCGCCGCCCTCGGTTTATTTGAGCAACGGATGGTGGATAAGAAAGACGGCCCCGGCTTCCAGAGAGTATATCTGGATGACGTTCTCTCAGAGGATGAACGGATGCTGCGGATCGAAGCCATAGCCGACCCTCACACCCAAACGCCGGAGCAAATCTATATCCAAAAAGAGCAGCTGATAGAATTGTATGCGGCGCTGGACAAGCTGACGGCTAGAGAGCAGACCTATCTGCTGTACCGCTATGGCTTTACCGATGGAATCGAGCACCCGCTGATCGGCGCGGCGCTCCATTTCCATCTCAGCGAAAGCTGGACAAAGAAGGTGGAGGGCGAGGCGATGGACAGCCTGCGCGGAAAGCTGCCGTGGTGGTTCTGATACGATGGGAAGCAGCGGCTGACGGGGGCTTTGATATACCTTTGTTCCGCAAATGACACGGCTGACAGACAGTGCTTGCCCGCACCGCCTGCCAGCCTTTTTCTGTCGCTTATGCTGCCCCGCAAGGGGCAACCTTTCCCGCCAGAACGCCGCAACTGTGGCCACACTTTTCAGGGTGTGCTACAATTCCGGCTGCCATCTGCTCCACAAAGGTATAACACACTAGACTTTCCGGGGGAAAGTCGTGTGCCAACAGGGATGCTGCTCGCCCCTATTGGATGACCCAGAGCCAGAGGAGCTACGCCCCTCTGGACACCCCTCGCTTTGTCGCTGTGCAGATATGAGCCTGTCCTAATTTTGTATCATGCACAGCCTCCTAAAACGCAAATCCCGCATATTTTCATCTTACGTCAGATGAAATATGCGGGATTTTTGTTCGCCATAATACTGAGAAGCAACCTTGCTATAAAATGTATCGTCGAAGACTGGTTATCAATATAAACATCATCTATCTGTTTGCCAATGGCATCACCGGTTATACACGCTTTGAAAGCAAAAGAATCGAGGTGATGGATGTTGCAAAGATGCCGATATAATGATTCTTATTCAATGACTCCGTCAGTATCGAAAATGTGGTCCAATTCATCAGTATTGATCGCATGAGACACCTTATCGCGGATTGCCGTCCGGTACATATCCAATCGTTTGAACTGGTTTCTTCCGGCTGCATCCTTGCTCATGCGGATAAGCTGGATTCTGCCGACACCCGGATTCTGTCTTGCATATTCAGCAAAGCCCTTTGCTTTTCCGAGGTTATCCTTAAAATCTGCGCTGTGCGGCTCAAGAATATCAATCACATACCCGAGGCGTTCGTCCTGACGAACTACGATAAAATCAGGATATGTCGGTTTGACTTCTCCATCGAGTTCATATGGGATACAAAGAGCCCACGACGCTCTGGAAGGATTACGAATCCAGCAGACAAAATCCGGTCGCTTTTCTTCCTCGGCAATCAGATCGGCCTCCCATCCGTTTAGCTTCAGCTTTGCTATTCCAGTGGTTTCGTTGACGAACAAATGGTCTCTGTATTCTTTGCCGCCAGCTTCATGTGGCACCTGAATTGTCTCAGGAAGACGGAAATTGTGCTTACTTACCACATCGCCGTCGGACACTATGCTGTCGTAGTCACGGCGAATTTTTTCTGAGTCAATGGTGGCAATGTACCTGCGATAATCATCATTTAGTCCATGGAAACGTTTCTCCGCATAGTCATGAAGCCTATTCATGCAATCTTCGTCAGCGACAAAAAGAATGACATCTACCTTAAACGCTGTTGGGTCACTTAAGTCGCCATATTTATTGCCATACGCCATGCCAATGCCTTCGCGCCCCAGTTTCACATCGGCAATCTGAAACTGACGCTCAATATCTGTATCGGTCGTCGTAAACATATCATGAACAGAATAGTTGTCCACGGTCTCACCGAAGACATCAAAAATTTGCGTGGACAGCTTGAACTGTTTTACCTGCTGCACAAGGTCATCGTACTTGCCCTTAGCTTTCAGATCTTCCACATAATCATGGATCATCTGAACAATCTCATTCTGTACCTCTCTGATTGCCTCACGGCGCAGCTTGGACATACTAAGCAGGTGTGCCATCCGATATAACGATTTAAGATAATCGTTAATCCGGAGCGCTCTGACATTATAAGAAAGCAGACCGGCATCATTGATAAACTTCATAACTGCTTCACGGTCAAATAAATCCTCTGCTCTTTCTTGCTGACTATCCGGAGTCACAGATCCAGATGCAGCAGTTGCGCCCGGCCAAGTATCTGCTGTCGGTGTAACATCTGGCTGAACGGTCTGTGTGCTCTCGGCGCTCATCCGTTGGAGTGTCGCAGCAGGCTGTGCTGATGTCGCTTCGGCTGCATCCGGAATTTGTGTTTGCTGTTGTGTCGAAGCAGACTCACCCTGCGTATCTATTATGGATGCCAAAGGCTGTGCCTCAGTATTTTGACTTGCAAACGCCTCTAAAGTCATCTGCCCCGGAATTGACGTTTGCGTTTTCTTCTTCGGTTTGACAGTTAAGGTCTCGAAGCGCTTTTTAGATAATGACTCACCAAAAACGTCTGTCGGAATATCTCCACCCTCAGTGCTCTGCAATGCCTCTACAACGTCTTTGACAGTTTCCTCGTTAAAGTACGGTAAATAGAGGTGCACATCATTCAGGACATCATCGACCTGAATATGCATCTGCATCGGGGTTCTTACCATGCGTCCGAGAAGCTGTGCGATATAGGTTGCGTCATTTGCATGTTTGAAGGACATCATGGTCTCTGCCCTTGGGCAATCCCAGCCTGTGGACAGATTTTCTTTAAAAAACACAATACGGATATTGCGATCATCTGCGATGCGGGAAGGTTCCTCATAGCGTACTTCAAGTCCATTTACCGCAAGAGAGGCAGTTGTTCCTCCGAAAGTGTGAACTACCTGACCGCTTTCCAGCTTGAAACCTGTCCGCTCTTCGATTTTTGCGATGCAATCATCCAAATTGGTATCGGTCAGTTTACCGCCGGTTCCATTCAAAACCTGAATGATCAAAATTGGATTCACATAGGCATAATGCTGCTCAAAACAATACTGCGTCCAGTGTTCCCATTTTTCCTTCCAATCGTCTGCTGCCGCCTGCAGGATAGCCATATCGTTGTTGACTGCGCTGGCCTCCGGGTAAGTGATAACAATGCGGTCTTTTAAAAGTCCGGACGCCCGCACCTCGTCCGCGGTGACAATGGACTTATGTATTGTTGAAGATGTGCCCTCGACCAGAGCATTGAACCGTTGGGTCGTCGCAGACATACCGATCACCACAGGCATCGGTGGGATATGATCCTCTTCACTACCCTTGATGAACTTCTGCATGATCGTCGTGGCTTTGCTGGCTTCACGGCCTTGCATACCACGATGCGCCTCATCGATGATAAAGTACAGGCGGTCACTCTTATCCCTGACGGTATTAGCCAGCGTTTCCCAAATGGTATAGGAACGGTTATCACCATTTTTGGTGAGCTTCGATGTGACGGAGAGCTTTTGCGTATTTAAGAAATAGATATGCCCGTCCTCAAAGGTCTCCTTGTCAAAAGAGTCCTCCGTTACTGTCACACACTGCGAAAGGCGGATTTTATCAGCCTTGGAATCGATCTTCAGCTTGGACTGCTCGTTCAACTGCGGAGAATCCGAAAGCCAGACAATGATTGCATTCGGTTGCTCTGCGTAGGAGTCATCGCCATATAGGATGCTTTCAATCAGCGCAGACATGATGATGGTCTTTCCAGCTCCGGTCGGAGCAGTAAAGGAAACCACCTGTGGCGCATGCGTTCTATGATAACTGCCCAATGCCTCCGCAGTCTTCATTCGGATGTCGCTGAGGGCTCTTTTCTGAAAAGGGAATAATTCTACTTTCATAGTTACCTCCCTGTGTTGATACGGAAATTGTCCAGATAATCCCGGTAAAGCTGATAGCAGGTTTTGCCATCATAGGCGCGGATCATTGACCGATAAGCTATCTCTGAATCTGTTACGATAAAGACTGTCTGAATTTCTGGATGCTGGCTTAATTCCGCATCAAACTCGGAATAATATATTTCGTCTATCAGAACTGCCACTTTGTTCTGTGGCAGAATGAGCATCTCCGGAAGCTCGTCACTTTCGAGCGCCGGACATCTTCCAATGGCTCCGCCCTTCATCCAAAGCACCGGGAGCAGTTCTCTGAATTGCCTGCCAAGAGCCACGGAGTTCTTGTCGAGGAAGCTCAGTTTGAAAAAGGCAGCATTGGTTTTGAACCCATCAGACATCTTCAAATCTGTTAATTCGGGATAAGCAGGTCTTTTTTCTTTTTTATATACTTTTCCTCGAAGCTTTTTCCCGGTTTCGGGATTAGTAATTTCTCCTTCAATCTCGGTATATTGTTCCACATTACATCCATAATTACCATCAAGAGGTTTACCATCAATGTTGCATCCCTTAATGGAACAAAGCGTTCGAGGCCATGTTACATGGCGAGCAATACCGAGCCGCTCCCATTCCTCATCACCAGGCTTTAGGCCTTGCTTCGTGAGGACCTTCGCTTCCGCATCCGAAACCTCATTGTTTGTGACCATAATACAGCGGCGGTGACCGCCGTCTTCTGCGTTCAGCAGGTTGACGGCGTGGAGCGTTGTGCCAGAACCGGAAAAGAAGTCGACAATGAGGGCACTTTTTTTTCGTTCCACATAAAAGCGAATTGTATCATGAACCGCGTAAAGAGATTTCGGGTAATCAAATCGCTTGCCAATAATTGCATTTAGGATATTAGTACCATACGTTTCCGCGTTATGAGTTTTCATGTTCCACACGCGTTTAGGTGGTGTTGTTCCTTCTGAGTGATATTTTGCCTCAACGGAGCCGTCAGCATTGTACCCTGTTATCTCTGCTTTTCCATTTTCTATGGCATCAATCGTTCCAGAGGGTAAATAATATACCGTTCCAGTTCTACTTTCGGCATTCCAATTGTTAACTTTCAAATATCCTTTTTCAAAATTTAATCTGGCTTGCTCAGGAACAAGACTCCAAAGCCTTTCATCCCCATCTTTGCTCAGAGGCCATAGAGCAGTACACCCATCTGGCACAGGAATTGTGTTTTTATCAACGCCATGCTTTACTACATCCCCGATTGAAACGATTTTTCCGTCCGAGTTGCTAACAAATATGGGGTAAAATTGGTTCGGCCTTGAATCTCTTTTTGCCTGTGGTGCTCTGCGCCTAAAGCCCAACCATTCAATTGATCTATCTGGTTCTTTTTTTACTTCGTCATCGAGCATATTATATACTCCTGGTTGAACAGAAGAATTTCCTAATTCAAGTATATAGATATATTCTTCCACCCGAGAAAACTGACCTGTACGAACCACACCTTTCGCACTAATTACTGTTGTAATCATCTGAATTCGTGCTTCAGGAAAAATCTCCTCCAGCAGACAGCCTAAATGCAAATATTCTTTCTCATCAATGGTTACAATTAAAACCGAGTCTTCCGGATTTAACAATTTCTTTGCCAGCTTCAAACGCTTTTCCATCATCGAGAGCCATTTACTATGGCGGTAAGCATCAGAGTTGTCCACATAGTCGTTATTATACTTCCAGTCCTTTGCACCAGTATTGTATGGCGGATCAATATAGATACAATCGACCTTTTCTGCATAAAGGTATTCCAGCAACTGAAGGGCATGATAATTGTCCGCCTCAATCAGCGTATGCCAAAGGTCACTATCCGGAGCGTTCTCCACAGTGTCAATCGGTTTCAGTGTCGGGTAGATTGGCTCTCCAAATTCTGCGATTGCCACAATTTCATCCATTTGGAAGGTAACCTGTTCATGGGTTTCCCGGCGATCACATAGAACAGCACTACCTTCTATTTTCAGAACAGTATAAATATCACTGACATATCCGATTTTTCGTGCAACTTTAGAGCCAACACGAATTGGCACGTCATAGAGCGGTGTGCATTCCGGCAGATGTTCCTCAAATACGAGCCCAAACTTTTTTTGCTTTATCAATTTATCGGCTTCCTGCAAAATCCTGTCCCGAAGTGTGGGATCGTCAATCTGCTGGATCAGATCTTGTAATAGTGCCACCGTTTCCACCTCATTCTTCTGTGATCGTCTTTTCTTTGATATGGTAATCAATGCCGTGCTCCTGGCAGAAAGTAATTACTTCTGTCGCGCATACATTGTAAAAGTGTTTATGTCTCCTGTAGGCGTTTGCCATCTTGCTGTAATTCGTTCTACCAAAAATGATACAGTCGGTAAACGCTACCGCCTCTAAGATTTTGTTCATATGATTTATCATAACCTCGCCCCAATTGCGGAAGAACGGCAATAGTGCCTCCCAGTCAATCGAAGCATCATACGGATCATAAAGCAGAAAGTAATGCAAATGTCCTGTCTGGCATAACTGTGGCCCGATAGTCTTAAGAAGCTCATGCGCATCCAGCCTTGACGTCACAATCTGAAAATTGCGCTCATTCTGCGGCAAATGCTTCTCCAGTTCATCCACCCGCTTGGCGTCCTTGTCATTCAGATAGATGTACACGGTTTTATCGGTATATGTTCTTGCAACTTCAAGCAGTGCCTCCGATACCCTCACAGCCGTGCCTTTTACAATTTCTCCAGCGTCATCTGTATAAATCCCGCTATTGCACATGCAATCTATAAAGATCAGCCCATTGCATGAGTTATTCAACATCAACTTCTGTGCCCACGATTTGATGTATTCCTCTATCAGTTCAAATTTCTTAATTGTATGAGGGCTGGCCTTGCTAATTACGCTTTTCTTTCTTGCTGGCATGTCATCCCCCCTCACTCAATAGAATCTTCTTCGGTAGGAATCAACTCCATAATGTCCCCAATATCGCAATTCAACGTTTTACATACCTTCATTAACACTTCCATACTGACGGTTTCACCTTTAGACAGCTTGGTAACGGATGCCCAGCTGATACCGGCCTTCGCCTGCAAATCTTTTTTCTTCATATCTCTATCTATCAGGATTTTCCACAATTTTTTGTAACTAACTTCCATAGCAGTCCCCTTGTCTTTGTTATCAGGCACCTGAAGTGATACTTACACAATAGCAGGATACCACAAACCCTCTCAAAGCACAAGGATAATCTTCATATTTGCGCGAATTTTCTTCTTTTTGTCAAGAAAAATCTATGTAAATATGAGGCAGCCAGAACAATTTCAAGTATGCAACTGATGTGTAACAAAAAAGGAATGATATCCAAATAAAAAATAGCCAAGTCCGTTTGCTATATACTGCAAACAGGCTTGACTATTTTATCGGATCAAATCATTTGAAAATGCCTCAATGCCTCCATAATCGCCGCTTCCTTCTCCGGCGGGCACTGCGGCACTTTCGCGTTTTCCTTCTTTGACAGGTTATAGTTCTGTCCCACATCCAGCCCGCACTTCCGTTTGACCTGGGAGATATACAGGCTGGACACTTTCAAGCCATACTTCTCCAGCACATACGCTTTGATCTCGTCATAGGTAGCCTTGCTCTCCGCCGCAGTCAAATCCAGCTCATCCAGATTCAACTCCACCTCTATATGCTGCTTGGCATTAAGTTTGGACAAAAGAACAACCGTCTCGCAATGGGCGGTCTGGGGGAAGAGATCCACTGGGACAAAGCCTTCGGCGCGGTAGCCTTTTTGGGTCAGGAGAGCGAGGTCGCGGGCCATGGTCTCGGGGTTGCAGCTGACATAGACCACCCGCTTCGGGGCCATCCTGGCCACGCTCTCAAGGAACCGGGGGGTCGAGCCCTCTCGGGGCGGGTCCATGAAGATGACGTCTGCCCGCTGGCCCGCTTCGGCGGCTTCCTGAATCCACGCGGTGGCATCCGCGGCGAAGAAGCGTGCGTTTTTCACGCCATTGTGTTTGGCGTTGCCAATGGCGTCCCGCACGGCGTCCCGGTTGAGCTCGACGCCTACCACCTGCCTGGCCTTGCCGGAGGCCGTGAGGCCGATGGTGCCAATGCCGCAGTAGGCGTCCAGCACGGTCTCTTTTCCGGTCAGGCGGGCGGCATCCACGGCCAGTCCGTAGAGCACCGCCGTCTGCACCGGGTTGACCTGGTAGAAGCTGCGGGGGCTCAGGGCATAGGTCTTGCCGCAGAGAGTGTCCAGAATGAAGCCCTTGCCGTACAGCACTTTTTCGGCCTCGCCCAGCACAACGCTGGTCTGGCGGGGGTTGTAATTCTGCACCACGGTGGTCACAGGGACGCCGCGCGTTTCGGCTTCTTCCAAGAGATAACGGACGAAGTTCTTGGCACCGGGCAGAACGGGCTGGGCCGTGACCAGTACCACCATCACCTGCCCGGTGGCAACGGCCCGACGGAGCAGACAGTGACGGAGCAGGCCGGTGCCGCGGTCCTCGTTGTAGGGCTGGTAGCGGCAGCGATTGGCCGCCGCCCGGACAGCCAGCAGCACCTTGTCCAGCACTTCGTCTTCCAGCAGGCAGCTCTCCACGGGCAGCACTTTGTGGGTGCGGGCCGCATAGATGCCGGAGGTGAGCTTCCCGCCCGCTGCCGGGGCAAAGGTGGAAATAACTTTGTTGCGGTAGTGGTAGGGGACATCCATCCCCCGGATGGGGTGCACGGGGCCGTATTTGCCCAGCAGGGCGCGGACGGCGCTTTCTTTTTGTTTGAGCTGCGCGGCGTAGTCCAGCCCCAGAAGCGGGCAGCCGCCGCAGTTTTTGGCGCGCAGTTTGCAATCTGACATAGATCCTCCCAGCCCACCATGCGGGCTTGACAAAACAACAAAAATCACGATTCTACAAATAGAAAAGGCGCTGTCTGCAAACGACTCGCCCTTTACCAGATTCATCAAGAAGAAATGACCGCTCAAGTTTGGTAGGCTGTGAGGCGGTCATTTTTGTATTTTCTACAAACAAGAATAGCATAAATGTCGATCAAACGCAACAGAACAGGTCCTCCGGAGAGGGCTTGTTCTGTTTTTGCACGGGCTTTACCCGTATGGGTCATACAAATCATATTCTTCCGCTTCAGCGTGCTTTTCGGCCAGGACGGCCATGGCCTGTTCCAGCTCGCTCTGGCCGCAGCCGCTCTCGCTGACGAGGGCCCGGACGGCCTCGGCGAGGTCGCCCCCGAAGCCGGTGCCCAGCCGTTCCCGCATGGCGGCCACGCCGTAGGCCCGGCGGGTAACGGTGGGGGTGTAGGTGTTGCGGTTCTGGTCCTTGCCACTCTTCACCCAGCCCTTTTTTTCCAGCCGATACAAGAAGTTGAGCACTGTGGCCGGGGCCCAGCCCCTGGCAGCCAGCTTTTCGCCGATGTCGCGCCGGGTGGCAGGCGGGCGGCAGGCCCAGATGGCCAGCAGCACCTGCTCCTCGGCGGGGGAAAGGGGCTGGCAGTGCTCCGGGATACCGTACATGGGACCGCCTCCTTTCAAAAAATACTTTTACAATTGTCTCTGATACTTCTATTTTACCAGAATCCACCCCAAAGCGCAAGAGCGGAAAATCGAGTGGTCATGCGGTGATTCTGTGCTTATTTTACAGATGTCTTAAAATTTGTTCTTATATGACGAACGTTTGTGCGCTTTGCGATTTCAATGCGGACAGGAACACTGTATCTTTGTGCAAAGATGCTCTTGTTTTGCACCCCTCAAAACCGGTATACTACGGACAAATCCAGAACACGAACGCCGCCAAGGTTCGGGCGGCGTTTCCGTGAATCACTGAGGGAAAAGGAGAGGTGCATTATGGCACGAGTATATAATTTCAGCGCGGGGCCCAGCATGCTGCCCGAGAAAGTTCTGAAGCAGGCACAGGCCGAGCTGCTCGAGTACGGCGACAGCGGCCAGAGCGTGATGGAGATGAGCCACCGCAGCAAGTGGTTTGATGCCATCATCACTGAGACGGAAGCCACCCTGCGCCGGGTCATGAACATCCCGGATCATTACAAGATCGGCTTTTTCCAGGGCGGTGCTACCCAGCAGTTTGCCATGGTGCCCCTGAACTTTATGACCACGGGCAAGGCCGATTACATCGTGACCGGCAATTTCTCCAACCTGGCCGCCAAAGAAGCCGCCAAGTTCGGCGAGGCCAACATCGTGGCCTCCAGCAAGGACAAAAACTTTACCTACATCCCGGATGTGAACGCCATCCCTTACCATAAGGATGCAAGCTACATCCACATCTGCCAGAACAACACCATCTTCGGCACCCAGTATGTCGAAGTGCCTCAGGTGGAGGGTGTGCCGCTGGTGGCGGATATGAGCTCCATGATCCTCTCCAAGCCCGTGGATGTCACCAAGTACGGCTGCATCTACTTCGGTGTCCAGAAGAACGTCGCCCCCGCCGGCATGGCCATCGCCATCGTCCGGGACGACCTGCTGGGCCATGCCGCCGACAATGTGCCTACCATGATGAACTACACCACCCTGCTGGCCAAGGACAGCATGTACAATACGCCGCCCTGCTGGTGCATCTACATGACCGGTCTGGTGCTCAAGTATCTGGAAAACGACATCGGCGGTCTTGCCAATATGCAGAAGATCAACGAGGCCAAGGCCAAGGTCCTGTATGACTACCTTGATGGTCAGGACTTCTTCAACAATCCCGTGGAGCACCGCTACCGCAGCACCATGAACGTCACCTTCACCAGCCCGGACCCCGACCTCGACAAGAAGTTCTGCGCCGAGGCCGCAGACGCCGGTTTCGTCAACCTGAAGGGCCACCGCCTCGTGGGCGGTATGCGCGCCTCCATCTACAACGCAATGCCAGCCGAGGGCATCGACAAGCTGGTAGACTTCATGGAGAAGTTCCGCAAAGAGAATGCATGAGTTTTTGTGTATAGGAGATAGGAAAGTATGTTCACCATCAAAACCCTGAACGCCATCAGCCCGGTGGGTCTGGCAAAGTTGAACAAAAACCTGTTCGACGTCTCGGTGGACGCCGACGCCCCCGACGGCATCCTTGTCCGCAGCGCCGACCTGCTGAACACCACCTTCAACGACAACCTGCTGGCCATTGCCCGCGCCGGTGCCGGTGTCAACAATATTCCTCTTGACCGGTGCAGTGAGCAGGGCATCGTGGTGTTCAACACGCCCGGTGCCAACGCCAACGCTGTGGCGGAGCTGGTCATCGGTATGCTCATCGCAGGCAGCCGCAATGTGGCTGCTGCCGCCCAGTGGACTCAGGGGCTTGCCGGTGACCCCGCCATGGCAAAGAGCGTGGAGAAGGGCAAAAAGCAGTTCGTGGGCAACGAGATCAAGGGCAAGACCCTCGGCGTCATCGGCCTGGGCGCCATCGGTTCCCGCGTCGCCAACTGCGCCATCGAGCTGGGCATGGAGGTCTACGGCTATGACCCCTATATCTCCATTGATGCTGCGTGGAACCTGAGCAGTCAGGTCCGTCACTGCGTCAACCTGAATGATATGCTGCCCCTCTGCGACTACATCACCATCCATGTGCCGTATCTGCCCACCACCAAGGACACCATCAATGCCCAGACGCTGGCCCTCTGCAAGGACGGTGTCAAGCTGCTGAATTACGCCCGCGGTGAGCTGGTGAACACCGACGCCCTGCTGGAAGCCCTTGACACCGGCAAAGTGTCCGGCTATATGACCGACTTCCCCACGGAAGCTCTGCTGGGCCGTCCGGGCGTCATCTGCACGCCTCATCTGGGCGCTTCTACCCCGGAGGCCGAGGACAACTGCGCGGTCATGGCCGCCCAGGAGCTCAGCGACTACCTCAAGAACGGCAATATCACCCACTCGGTGAACATGCCCGAGGTGCATCAGCCCCGCGCCGGCGGCAAGCGCATCTGCATCATCCACAAGAACGAGCCGGGCATGATCAGCCAGATCACCGCCCTGACCACGGAGGCGGGCCTGAACATCGAGAACATGGTGAACAAGAGCAAGAAGAACATGGCCTACACCATGCTGGACGCCACCGGTGCGGTGAATGATGCACTGGCCGCAAAGCTCTCGGCCATCCCCGCCGTCGTCCGGGTGCGCATCCTGTGATGCTGCGATAAAATTTCCTGAGGCCGCTGCCCTTCCGGGGCGGCGGTCTTTTCGTAAGCGGATACGCTTGAATCCCGTCATTGACCACAGCAGGGATTTGCGGTAAAATCATATCAGCCGGAGTGTCAGCCTGCGCGGCCCGCCCGGCTGAAGATGATGAATACAGGAGGTTTGTCCATATGAAGGCCAAAAGATTGCTTTCGCTGCTTCTCACAGCAGCCCTCATGCTGAGCATGATGACCCCGGTGCTGGCCGCCTCGGCAGAGACCGAATTGCCCCGCGCCTCTCAGACCCGGCTGGAAGAGACGAATGAAGTCGTCTCCATCCGTCTGCAGGCTTCCGGCAAGCTGGTCTATGGCTCCCCGTTCGAGCTGTCGGTAGTCACCCGCCCGGCGGACGCGCAGTATATCGGCGTGGTGCTGGGCGTCAAGGGCGAAGCCAAGGGCTACGTCACCCTCGTGCTCTCCGATAAGCTCCGCACCCTGCTCAAGATGATACCCCTGCCCCGCAAGATGTCCAAGACCCCTGACCAGGTAGAAGAGTTCAATGTCTACGCCTATGTCAAACAGCTCATCGACGGCAACGACGTCAGCGTGCTGCTGGGCGTGGCCGATGAGGTCGTCAAGGTGATGGATACCCTGAAATTCTATATCCCCACCCTGAAAGATATGTCCATGGGCCTGAAGCTCTCCCTCGAGCTCATCCGCCGCTACCTTCCCGAGGGCGCGTTCAGCCGCATCTATCTGGATGAGCAGCCCGTGGATTCGGGCAGCTATGTCGCGGGTGCCGTGGCGCTGGAATCCGGCGATCTGAACACCGCCGGTGTGGCCATGTTCAAGATAAAGCCCAAGACCGAGGGCGTCCGCCTCTACTGGGCCGAAGACCTGCCCGCCGGGATGACGCTGGCCGAGGCTGAGGCACACAATGTCGGCGCTCTGCTGGAGTCGGACGGCGTGGTGGTCGATAATGCCAAGGTCACCTGTACTTATAAAAAGAAGGGCCTGTTCAGCAGCAAGTCCACGGAGTTCCCGACGCAGCCGGGTATCTACACCCAGACGGCAACAGTCTCCGGCAACTATTCCTGCGAGAAGATCACACGGACTATCGTGATCAGCTGAAGGGCACTGTTCTGAAAAAGGTAAAATGAAATGAGAGTGCCGCTGCATGAGAGATCATGCGGCGGCACTCTTTTTTGCGTGTACACACGAAAACAAATTATGGAAAAAACACACGCAATCTGTTATGTATACTAGTTTATTTCAAATAAAATTGTGCATGATGTATATATAAGAAAAATATCCACGAAAAGATTATGGTAAAAACTACAAAAAACCCCTTGAAATGTGTCGGGAAAATGTTTATTATAGAGTCACGGACGAAAAAAATAAAAAGGGGGAATGAAGATGCTGGGGATGATGATGGATTTCCTTCGTGATTCTATAGATCCGGTGTTTGCAAAAGGAATGCTTACGATCTATAACTCTACAACATCGGTGATCATGGGGATTGCTGCAGTCGTGGCAATCGCTCAGCTCTTTCAGGAGAATAAGGATTCGGAGAATGATAAGGAGGAAGAGAAGCCTCTGAAGCGGTGTGCAGGAGAACTGTTTTTGGTAGTTGCAATTATCTTTTTTTGTTACGGAGAATACTGCCAAGCTTCACTATTACGAGGTGCCAAACATCAATTTCTACGATAGTTATGAAAAGGTGGAAAAGGAGATCTCCGCGCCCGGCAGTATAGCGGACATCGTATATGACGAGGCGGCGAACCAAAGAGAAAATGAGGACGTAGAGGAGAGTGATGGGGAATTCAAGGTGTACGGCATCAACTATGTGCCGGGAAGCCTTATTTATCATCGGATGGGGGAAAAGGTGGACATCATTCTCTATGTAACGTGGGACAAGGGTCGGAAACTCATACCGAAAGCTGAAAAGCTGGACTTCGAATTTGATAGAGAGAAGATCCAACCGTGTGCTGAGGACAAATTCAAGATAACCGCATCCCCCTTTTTGTTTTGCTCCAAGGCAAAATACTTGGGTGACAGCAGCGATATGGTGCTGTATAACTACTATGACCTTAGCAAGCATCAGGTAATCATATCGCTTCTGGATGCCGAAACGCGGAAAATTGTACAGATGAAACGAGGGCAGTTATCAAAACCGATGGTGTTTGAAAAATTGCAGCCCGGGATATACTACTATGCGGTAGAAGCGGACGGTTACAGTCCCTATGTTTCACCCTACTCCCTTCAAGTTGTAGCCGGAGGAAAAAAGGACGGATGGGAAGGAGCTTATGTTTCCATGCGGGAGACAAAAGAAGAGTCGGAGGACGAGGAATTCCGGGTGCTCGTATGGGCGGGAGACGATTATCCTCTGCCGAATACAAAGCTGAAAGCCTACATAGAGCACCCAAATGAATTGGAGGAAGAAAAGGAAAATTTCTATAAAATGGCCACAGATGAAAATGGATTTTTGTTTTTTGAAGAGGACCTCATGAACGGAGCAAGGCCGATAGAGAGGAGATACCAACTTTATTGGAACAGGTGGATGCTGCTTAGCTATGAAGATGAATCTCGGGATTCTGCTGTTGAGGTCGAAGTGAAGGATGGCCTCGGAATTGCGAGACTGGCCGAACGCTAAAAAACGAAGGAGCACTGCATTAGCAATGCTCCTTCGTTTTTTAGTTACATCCGGAACCGCCAGCCCCAGCCGCCGCCACAGCAGCAGTTGCAGAGCAGA
>OGOW01001216.1_pt1 | contig 24888 bp, 20 predicted proteins | sample 1552781 | NCBI WGS metagenome assembly OGOW01 (sample SAMEA2580145, study PRJEB22360) | human gut metagenome | biome: human gut; feature: human-associated habitat; material: faeces | place: Denmark | collected 2008/2010
GCTTTCACTCCACTAACATGATCATTAGAGCCACCCCAGTCTGTAACCACCAATCCGTCAAATCCCCATTCGTTACGAAGGATATCTTTCAGCAAATGCTTATTTTCATTGGCATACACTCCATTTACCTGATTGTAGCTTGTCATGATTGCTTTTGCATGTCCTTCTTTTACTGCAATCTCAAATGCAGTCAGATAAATTTCCCTTAAAGTACGTTCATCCAGCACTGAATTCATTGCCATACGCCGCAATTCCTGGCTGTTTACCGCAAAATGTTTGGGGCATGCAGCGACTCCCTGGCTTTGAATTCCGCGGATATATGCTGCAGCCATTTTCCCAGAAAGGTACGGATCTTCTGAAAAATACTCAAAATTTCTTCCACATAACGGACTTCGTTTAATATTAAGTCCTGGTCCCAGCACAATATCTACTTCCTGGGCATCCGCCTCTTCTCCCAAAGCTTCTCCGATTTTTTCCCCAAGCTTTGGATTCCAGCTATTGGCAACTGTTGCTGCAGTCGGAAAACAGGTTGCCGGAAGAGAAGGATTGAGTCCCAGGTGATCTCCGGCACCTGCCTGTTTTCGTATACCGTGAGGGCCATCCGACAGAAAAAGAGACGGAAGATCCAGTCTTTTCAGATTCCAAGTCTCCCATTCACTTTTTCCACTTAGAAGAACTGCTTTCTCTTCTAAAGTCATCTTTTCTATGATTTCTGGATATTTCATTTCTGTTCCTCTTTTCTTTTGAAAAAGGGGCTACTTTTCCCTTTTGTGCAGCCCCTCTTTCCTCGTATCTATATAATTACTCCACCTTGATAATGACGTCCATTTTTGAACGTTTGCGATATCTTCTGATCAGCAATACCTCTGCAAGGATAAAGATTACTGCCAGTCCCGCATCGATACCATAGGTCATCTTCACCCATCTCGGAAGTTCCTGTCCAGAATAATCTTCGTATGCAACACTGTTTACAACCGTATACATAATGTTCTTGGATGCCTGGCGCATTGCCAGAACAGAAGTCGCACTCTCATCATCGACCACGGCACGTCCTCCGGTAGTTCCAAGCATACAGTCTGTGCCTCCGCGGATTGCTCTGTCTGCATCCATATAGCCATAATCTCCGAAATAATCAGACAGCACCATTCCACGGAATCCCCATTCTCCACGAAGGATATCATTTAAGAGAGGTGCATATCCGCCGCCCCACTCATTTCCTATGTAGTTAAAGCAGGACATCATTGCAAGTGCTTCTCCGTCATTTGATTTTACACAGTCTTCAAACGGTTTCAAATAAAGTTCCCTTGCAGACTGTTCGGAAAGCCAGGTACAAAGCATGGCATTTCGGTTGGTTTCCTGTTCATTGAATGCAAAATGTTTTAAGTATGGATATACGCCATTTTCATAAGCTCCTTCACAGGCAGCAACTGCCATAACACCGCTTAAATACGGATCTTCGGAATAGTATTCGAAGTTTCTTCCGCAGAGAGGATTTCTGTGGATATTCATTCCCGGTGCCAACCAGAGTGTTACTCCGAAATGTTCCATCTCTGTTCCGATCATGGCTCCCACTTCACGGATCAGCTCCCGGTTCCAGGTCTGCGCAAGCAGTGTTCCTACCGGGATCGCAGTACAGTACTGATAATATCTTTCTCCCGGAAGTTCTCTGGAATCGTCATAGAACAATCCACCTTCCAGACTGAACTCAAATGGCATGGAAACAATGCTTCCGTCATTTACATGATAATACTTCATCAGGCGAAGTCCTGCCGGTCCGTCTGCCAGAACGATGCTTGCAAGACCTTTGTCTACTGCACAGCGATGGGTTTCACCTGCAGAACCTGGAACGGAAATTCCTGCTGCGCCAAGATTGCCACCCTGTGCTTTGCCCGGATCTCCTGCTGCCAGATCGATCAGATCTTCTTCTGACAAGGTATTTACAAAATCCATTGCTTCTTTTTCATAGAGGTCTGCATTCTTCTTATATTCCACAGTCTCGGTAGCAATGTCTGCTCCACGAATGTTAAGAACAGTCAGTTCCTCCTCTTTCGCCTGCTGCGCTGCTGCCGCCGCACGTTTTGCTGTTTTGGATGCTTCCTGAGAAATTTCTTCCAGTTCCTGTTTCAGCGGGAAAAGATTTCTGACCTGTCTTCGGATCACTTCCTGATCCAGTTTTATGCCTCCGCAGAGTTTTGCTGATGCAAGACTGTTTCCGACCCATATGCCATAAAAACCACTCTCAAGGATCCATGCAGCTCTCTTCTCATCATAAGAAGTCAGCCCATCCATCTTTACTTCCATGGTAACTTCCTGTGCTTCTCCCGGTTTCAGCTCGTTTGTCTTTGCATAGGCTGCAAGACGGTGTGCTTCTTTTTCGAGGATGCCGCCCGGCAGGGATGCGTAAACCTGTACGACTTCTTTACCGGAAACATTTCCCGTATTTCTGACCGTTGCCGTAACACGGATCTTTTCTGCTGATACCGCTTTCAGAGCACATCCGGTGATCTCAAAGTCTGTATAGGAAAGACCGTAACCGAATCCATAGCGCACCGGAACTTCAAAAGTATCAAAATAGCGGTATCCCACATAAATTCCCTCATCATAAAGCTCTGTTTCCACATTTCCGTTATTATGTGAAAACTTCTCGGAGCTGGGATAATCCTCATATTTATAAGCCCAGGTATCTGCCAGTTTACCGGATGGGTTCACCTTACCGGACAGGATATCCGCAAAGGCATTTCCGCCCTCCATTCCAGGCTGTACGATCACCAGAAGGGCTCTGATATTGCGGAACTCATCCATAAAGGAAAGATCCACCTGTGCACCTGCATTGATCACAACAACCACATTCTTATAATAAGCACAGATATCTGCCAGCATCTGATGCTCTTCTTCACTGAGATCATAATCGCCTTTGTCAGCAGTACGGTCTGATCCTTCTCCTGCGATCCGGCTCAGAACATAGATCGCGTTTTCTGTATCTTCTCCTTCGGCTGGTTTCTGGATCGGATCTCCTGCCGGCATCTTAAAGGGAGTGGTGCTGTATACCGTAAAGAAATCCATGGTATCTGCACCTTCTCCTGTTTTTGAAAGGATACTTCTCTTCCACTCCTGACGTGCATTTTCATAGATCTGGTCGTAGCTTTCGATCCACGCTTCTGTTGTCACCTGGAATCCGGCATTTTTCATTCCCTGAAAAACAGATACGCGTTCACGCTCATTGACATCTCCGGAGCCGGTTCCTCCCTTGATGGTCCTGCCTGCACCGGCACCATAAAGTGCCACTTTACTTCCTGCTTTCAGCGGAAGGATATGATCTTCATTTTTTAGTAAAACGATTCCCTCTGCCGCTGCACGGCGGGCCACTTTACGATGTTCCAATTCCCATGGCTGCACTTTGGGATCTGTAGTGCCGGAAAATTTTCTCTCTTTCAAAATACGTGTCATGATTATTCCTCTCTGATAAAATCTGCAAATGTTTCTTTTATTTTCTGTTCGTCATCTGTACCTGCATCCAGGACTAGCGGCTTGGAAAGATCAAGGCTGAAAATTCCCATGATTGATTTTGCATCTACATAATATTTACCGCTCTGCAGATCCATGTCGCAGTCAAATTTGCTGCAAAGTTTATTGAATTTATCTGCATCCTGCATGGATACGATGTTTACTGTTAATTTTACCATAATCAGACTCTCCTTTTCCAGTTAAATTCAAGCGGATATTTTGGGCAAGCGGATAAAAGCATCCGCAGTCGGTTAATCTGTGCCGTCTCCGCCCCGGCGTCTTTTAAGAACAGTATAACTGAAATTTCCTCAGTGTTCCAGCATGATCTTAAGGATTTCTCGGTCTGTTTCTTTCATTCCATCTTTTCCGATCTGCCCCACACAGCTGATGGTTTCTGCTGTTTCTTCCTGAAGTGCACTTCCTTTTAAGCTGGCATTGATAATAAAGTTTGTAAAGAATGCTTCACGTACTCCTGGATCCAGCTCATAAATCCTCAGGATCAGTTTATACCAGTTGCTGTCCTTATTCTGGATTGCATTACGGATTGCATTTCTCTGTGACTCATACCAGCCATCCGGTACAAATTTATCTACAAGTTCCATCAGTTTTGGTATATTTACTTCCGGGTCCTTCTCCAGATAACCCAGACCTGTCTTAACTGCTGCTGCAAGTGCAGCCTGTTTTGCTTTGTCCATTAATTTCATGTGATTGCTCCTCCTTGTTGTGATGTGATATATATATAAACACCTGTGTATCAGGTATATTTTTATTATTTTATCAATATTCATCCATATCTATGATATCCTGTTTCTGGTTTTTAATAATTTTTACAGTGTAAATCGCCACACAAAGATTCAGAATTCCCTCAAACAGAACCGAAACACCAACCAGGATCATCATGATCTCTGCTGCCTCAAACGGCCTTATCAAAAGTAAAAATCCCAGAACACCGGTCAGAATCGCTACCAGGAGAATCCTCCACCAGAGATTCAGCCCGAATTTCTTTGCATCTATCGACATCTGAATTTTAAATAATGCATCCGCAAGGATCAGAAGTCCAAAGATTCCAAAGATCAGATTCACCACGACGTTCCTGCGTACTATAATAATAATTCCTACTGCTGCCAGCAGCACTCCAAAGGCAAGATCAAACTGAAATGCCAGACAATAGATATCTCTGGAAAAATATCCCAGAATCTTTATCAATCCGTATACAATAAGCATAATCCCTACTGCTGTACAGAAAACTGCCATCGAACAATCCGGCCAGATAATCAGACAGGCACCCAGAACCATAAATAATACAGACATAATAATATAACCATTCTTGGCTAATTTTAACTGCTTCAGTGCATCCATCCTATTGCTCCTCCCTTCTGAAATATACCCGAACCTGTGACTGTCAGGCTCTTGTTTTCATCTCTTTATGGTTGCTATTATAGCTGTGATTTTTTTAACAATAAATAGACAAAAAAAAGCCCATGTCCAAAAAACAGACATAAGCTTAATTTTGTATAATATGAAAATTAAAGGAATTACCTATAACGCTTCTCTCAGATAATACATTTAAGAGAATTGCTATAATAAATATCAGGAACAACAGGTATTTTCACTCTATTCTGATCTGTTCAATACCGCATGTAGCTCCGGGTGCTTTTCAAAAAGCCGGGAAGCCTGACGCATTTCTTCTCCAAAATCAGATTTCAGATTATTATCCAGCCACTCCATCAGAAATCCCATAAACAGACACTTATAATATTGAATCAGAATCCGGATTTCTCCCTCATCAAGATCAAACTGATCTGCATTTTTCCGAAAATATTCCATAATAATATAGTTGGAAATCTCATTCATATAAAAAAGGAACGTATCTTTTTTCACTGATCTGTAAACATTAAACATAACCTTTCTGTTATTTCTCACCAGATCTGCCATTTCTTCCATACATTCCAGAATAGAGGCTCTGTCCTGTGGGTGTTCCAGAATCTCATCCCACTTCTTTTTCAAAATAAACTCCACTACATCTGGAATATCCTTAAAATGATAATAAAAAGTATTTCTGTTTACACCACATCGTTCCACGATATCCTTCACCGTAATCTTAGACATGGGCTTTTCATCCAGCAATTCTGTAAAAGTCTTTGCAATAATTTCCTTTGTAAAACCTGACATATTATCTTTTCCTCATCACTCTTAACACTGTTCTAATCATCAGTAACACTTTTCCTCTGAACAGCCCGCTCCGCATTAAAAAAGTCCACAGATAACCACTTTTATAAAGCAATTATCACTCATCTTTCGCAGGTTCTGAGTATTTTCATAATTATGCCATAAAGGATATAGTTTTGCAAGCGTTTCTAAAATTGGTCTTACCTATTCGGAATCAGCACAATTTCTTTAATTTCAAGATTATCCGCACCATAATAAAATTTGATATAGTGATTATGACCAAATCCCATATTCAGGATGCGGCTTTCTTCTACCCATTTTCCATTGGTTCCCTGTACTGAAACAGTCATCTTATGAATATTATCCAAAAATACAGAAACCGGAAGCTGAGCCAGCTCACCAAGATCAGATTTCAAAGTAAACTTCATTGTGAAATCACCCATGAACTCGTTAGTCACAGCAATCACATCTGCCTTTCCCTTTGCAGGATGTAATAATGCACCGTCAATTACAATTTTCTGTGTCACCGAATCACTTTCAATACTTACCAGACTTCCGGCATCCACATCGTCCTCTTCCTTTGTATTCATAGCCTCCAGCTCTTCTTTACATATTCTGTCTGTCAACAATAAAACAGAAGGACTTTTTAACAGAAATCCCAGGATATTGGCAGCATTCCTCTGCAATTCTCCCACAGTAATTTTTCCTGCATGAAGCATTTCCTCCACATCGTCATTCTCCGGATTGGACTTCGCATCACTCACTACCATATAAATATCATTCTGGGCAGCTACCATAGGAGCTTTCGCAGTTACCTCTGCCTGATGACCCTCATAATTGGACTTCGCCCACCAGTCAGTCATGACAATACCCTGAAATCCCCACTCTTTTCTCAGAATAGTTGTACACAGATCATAGCTACCTGCAGTCCAGAGCCCATTTACACTTCCATAAGTAGTCATTACAGAACGTGCACCACCCTCCTTTACTGCAATCTCAAATCCCTTCAGATAGATCTCTCTCAGACATCTCTCAGACATAACAGAATCAGAAGTACTTCGTCCCACTTCCTGATTATTTCCACAGAAATGCTTAATCGTACTTCCAATTTCGGATTTAGCCATTGCCTTCACCTGAGCCGCACAAATTCTTCCTGTGAGAAGCGGATCCTCAGAAATATATTCAAAATTTCGACCATTCAGTGGATTCCTGTGAATATTCATACCTGGTCCCAGCAGGGAATCAATCTTATTCAGTCGAAGTTCCCTCCCTGTCATTTCATACAGCTCACCCACAAGCTCCGTATTAAAAGTACAGCCCAGCAAAGTTCCATTTGGCAGAGAAAACGCTTTCGTACCGCAATCCATACGAATCCCTGACGGCCCATCCGCGCAGCATCCCACCGGGATTCCAAGAGCCTTCAAAGACTCTGTCACACCGCCAAATGCAGCTGCAGTTCCAGCAGTGACCTTGGGACTGCACATTCCTTCACCGCGGAACATGGCAATCAGATCCGCCTCACTGATCTGTGCCACAAACTCATCCATAGAAACTTTTTTATCCAGTACATCTGCCAGCTTATAGCCTTTATCTCCCGTATACTCCAGAGTCTTCGGCATTCTTTCCTCTCTGCGTTTATGTGGATCTGCTGTGCGGACAGGAACCTCTTCTGTTACTGCCTGATAAGTTCCATCCGCTCTCAGAACGGCTTTCATTCTCCGGAATTTCTCAATCGGTGCATATGCCTCCTGTAACTGTTCTATTACACGTAATTCTTCTTCATAAATTCCTGCTGATTTCGCACTTCTTACATCACTGCCTGCAAAAATTTCATAAGTTCCCTCTTCCAGAACATAACAGGATTTGTGTCCTGTCACTCCACTGTCATCATAAGAGGCCATATCATATTTGGGAATGATGATAACAAGTTCTTCTTTTTCACCCGGTGCCAGTTCCCGGGTTTTTGCAAATCCGATCAGCTTTCTTGCCGGATTTCCAAGTTTACCCTGCGGTGCTTTTACATAAACCTGTACAACCTCTTTGCCCCTCACATCACCGATATTGGTAACCGTCGCAGCCACTGTGAGTTCATCCTCAGTATTCTTAAAAATCTCCGCCTTTGTCTCAAAATTCGTATAGGACAAACCATATCCAAACGGATACAGCACCTTATCCTTCGCAAATGTCTCAAAATAACGATAACCCACATAAATATCTTCCTTATAATAATTCTTATATGGATCACCAAAATTCTCCGTAGACGGATAATACTCAATCCTCTCAGCAATGGTATCTGTCAGCTTCCCACATGCACACACTTTACCGGTCAGCACATCAGCCACACCATTGCCACCTTCCTGACCACCCTGCCATGCATACAGCACAGCCTGAGGATGATATTTCTCCACCCAACTCATATCAATAATATTTCCAACATTCAGCACCACAACTGTGCACTTACTCACCTCACAGACCCGGCAGATCAAATCCTCCTCCGTCTCCGTCAGACAATAGCTTCCCAGATTCGTATTATTATCCTGATCTTCACCTGCAGTTCTTCCTATAATAATAAGCGAAACATCGTTGCTACGTGCGCAGTCCAGCATTTCCTCTGTAACTTCCATCTCTTTCTGAGACCATGGAACACGACCCCATCCCTGACCTTCATCATAAGGATTCTCTTTAATCCAGTTTGCATAAATACCCAGCAGTTTCTCATCCAGTTGAATCTCTTTACACTCCTTCAGCGCATCCAGAATTCCCACTACATATCTCGTATTCACCAGACCGCCGGAACCAAGTCCGCTTTTATAATAATGAAATGCCATGCGGCCAAAAACAGCCACACTCTCTCCCTCTCTCAAAGGAAGTGCCTGCTTCTCATTCTCCAGAAGTACACATCCCTCTGCGGCTGCCTGTCTCGCCAGTGTTGCATATTTCTCTAAATCCAATTTATAATCGTTCATGTTTTATCCTTTCTTTCTGAGAACAACATCTCTCAAGCGATGCAATGATCGTTCCGACCGTTTTTCCCCAATACTTTCTATTCCCCATCTTATCAGAAAAAATCTTTGCTGAAAACACTAAATATTTACAGGAAAATAATCCACCTTTCCTTCAAAACATCTTCAGCCTTTTACGGCACCAAGCGCGATACCTTTGGTAAAATATCTCTGTAAAAACGGATACAGGCATAAAATCGGTAGCATTGCAACAAACGCTATTGCCATTCTGACAGATGCAGATGGAATATCTGCAATTGCAACAGTTGACGCACCAGAAGCATTCTGTGTCAGTGCTGTCAAATCTGAAATCATCTTATTCAGAAGGTTCTGAATGCCATATAACTTCGTATCTCTAATATAGTACAGACCATTTGTCCAGTCATTCCAGTATCCTAATCCGGAAAGCAGACCCATGGCAATAAGAATGGGTTTACCCAGTGGCAATACAATTTTGAAAAAAATCTGGAATTGACTTGCACCGTCAATCTGAGCTGCTTCAAAAAGTGCATCCGGAATACTGGTTGCAAAGAATGTACGAATCAGCATAACATTCATGGCACTCATCAGAAGTCCCGGCACAATATATGCAAGCAGTGTGTTATTGATATGGAAAATTCCTGTATACATGAGATATGTAGGAACCAGTCCACCATTAAATAACATTGTAAAAAATATGTAGAAATTCAGGATTCTTTTTCCTGGAAGATTTTTCAGGGAAAGCGGATACGCCAACAATGCAGACATTGCCACATTAATACTGGTTCCTATTACAGTGACCAGTATTGTAATTCCATATGCCCTGAATACATTTGCAGCATTATCCCAGATAAACTTATAGGCATGAATACTGAACTCTTTTGGAAAAAAGGAATATCCATCTCTAACCAGAGCACTTTCAGAGGTAATAGATGACATAAATAACAAGATAAACGGCAATACAATACAGATTGTAACCAGTATCATGACCGTATGTGCCAATCGTTCAAATCTTTTTGCACTTTTGCTTCTAACCATTTTTTACCTCCTAGAACATTGCATTTTCAGGGCTTAATTTGCGCACAACCACATTTGCCAGCAGTACACAGGCAAATCCGACAATGGACTGATAAAAGCCTGCCGCTGAAGCCATTCCGATATTTCCGGACTGAAGCAGTGCCCTGTATACATAAGTATCGATTACATTGGTGGTATCATAAAGCTGACCGGAATTTTGTGTAACCTGATAGAATAATCCAAAATCAGAATAGAAAATTCTTCCAATGTTTAACAGTGTCAAAGTGATTACAGACGGCATGATCGATGGAAGTGTAATGTATCGGATCTGTTTCCACTTTGAAGCTCCATCCAGTTCTGCAGCCTCATAAAAAGAAGGATCAATTCCGGAAATACTGGAAATATAAATCAGGCATCCATATCCTACACCTTTCCATGTATTTACGATAACCAGGATCACAGGCCAATATTTGGATTCTGAATACCAATTAATTGCTTCTTTCCCGAAAAACGGAAGAATTGTCTTATTCAGCATTCCATTGTCCCCACTGAAAAAGGCAAAAGTGATATAACTTACAATTACAATAGACATAAGAAACGGCAGTAAAATTGCACTTTGATAAATTGTTTTGCATGCCTTGCTCCGAATATCACAGATAAAGATGGCAAATGCAATTCCCAGAATCAGGTTGATGATAATAAATACAATATTATAAAGCAACGTATTTCTTGTAATCGTCCACGCATCATTAAACAGATAAGTAAAATTGCTGAGACCGGCCCATGGGCTGCCAAAGATTCCATCTACCACGTTGTAATTTTTGAAAGCAACCACAAGTCCTGCCATCGGCATATAATTATTGATAAAAAGATAAATCAGCCCCGGTGCCATCATCAGATAAAGCGGTACCCATCTTTTAAATTTTGCTTTTTTCATAAATTTTTCCTTTCAATTATCTGGAATATAACAGGGGATGCATAGCGGCATCCCCTGTCTGTGTTATTTATTCTCTTCCAGCCACTTGTCCAGCTGTTCCTGTTTGGTGCTGATCACTTTCTCAATTCCTGCTTTCTTCAGTTCCTCAATAAATTTCGGAAGTGTTTCTTCAGGATCTACTGTACCAGAACCAAGAGCAGCTGCATATTTTGCTTTTACATTACTCAGTGCAGCCAGTTCGTTTGCAACACTTGTAGAATCATAGGTAAATCCGAATGCTTTTGATTTGATTGCACTCTCATTCAGTGCCTTTGTTTCATCCCAGATATCTGGTGAATCACCCTCCCAGATATGCATTTTAAACTGGTCAAATAACTGCCATCCTTCTGCCAGATGATACGTGTTGCTGTCATCTTTTCCATCCGGATAGTTAATGATATTATTTTCAGCATCTACAACTTCGTAATCAACACCTTCTTCCCCCCAGTTCAACAGGTTCAGAATATCTGCATTTCCATATAAATAATCCAGACACTGCATTGTTTTATCTTTATCAGCAGAACTTGAACTGATGCCATAAGTCAGGTAAGAAATTTGTGCAGTGCCAGCCCATGGTTCGGAAATCGGAGCAATCTCCATCTCTGTTCCGCAAAGTAAAGCGGCACGGGTATCATATCCTGGTTTGTTTGGTGCAAGGTAAGAAAAAGCGGCACCTGCTTTTACCTGATTCTCCGCACTCTCTGTTGTGGTTGCAGCATCTTTGGACAAATAACCTTTTTGCTGCCAGTCATACATTGTTTCTACAAACTCTTTATATTCATCTGTCTCATAATAATCTACAACTGTCGTGTCCTGACCATGATCCATCAATACACCAAATCCATCAGTAAGTGTATCATTCATTTCATATTTGGTATCCGGTGTTGCACTGTTATTGCTTGCCATCATGACCATATCTGGATATTTTTCTTTCACAGTTGCATAAACGTCAGTCAAATCTTTATAATCTGTGATAGAAGATACATCAATTCCACACTCATCCAGAATATCTTTTCGCATAATAACAGATGACTGGCAGAACCATTCGCGTCCTGTTGTCACACCGTATACATAATTTCCGATATTTGCTGCTTTCGCAGTATCACCAAGCAGTTCTTTAATATTATTGCCATATTTGTCGATATATTCAGACATGTCAATAACCTGCTTCGCATTCACCATGGAATTAACCTGTTCCACCAGGATTGGTACAATGTCCATCTTTTCTCCACCGGATAGAATCAGCTTCATTGTTTCCGCATAGGCACCCCAGCTGATCGGTTCGATATCGAGTTCCATATTGATATCTTTCTTCATAATCTCATTGATTTTCTTCTCGATGCGATCTGTATCTTCCTCCTTATCTCCAATATAAGCCATTGTAACTGTATAAGTCTCATCAGAAGAATCTTTAGCCTCTTTTGAACCGGAATCACCACAGGCAGTCAGCCCCATAGAAGCCAGTACCATAGCCATTCCCGCTGCAATCACTTTCTTATTCATCCTTTTACCTCAATTCTTTTCCTTTTTAATTTTTTTTGATGTATACATCTCTCTGTCTGATGTTTCTCATTATACAGATTTTCCAGTATTTTAATAGTAAAATAACGACCTCACACTTTCCGAAATCCGATTTCTTTTTTCATAGCTTGTCTCTTTTGTTGTATCAAAAGGTCGGAATATTGTTATCTTTTTATCGGATTTTTGTTATAATTGTTTTCATCATAATGATTTTATAATATTTCAGGAGGTATTTATATGTATTCCAGACATCGTGTTGCCGGATACTCCATTGATCATGTCATAAAATTTTTGTTTTTTCTGCTGGTTCCGGTTGTAATCCTGGATATCATGATCAGCTGTTTTGTCATTTTTTCCATGCGTTCCCAAAGTATTCAGTCCCTGCAAGATACAACATCCCTTTATGCTTCGCAAATCGACACCGCACATATTTCCATCAATCGCTATTTAATCCGGCTCCTGACTGAAAATGACGATGCAGATACTCTGTTGGAAACACAGGACAAACTGGAATTCATTTCATCCGCAGAACGAGTTCATAATAATATTGATATTTTTCTGGAATCTTTTGAAAAAGGATATCAGATTTTTCTATATAATTCAGAGAATGAACGGATGTATCGTCCTACAGAAATTTTTCAGACACTTACTCAGAATCAGCTCGTACTGCTGAACAAGCATCTGATCCAAAAAATAACTGCGCCCAAAACAAGTTTCTACACGGATGCCTGGGAAGTACTAATGCTCGGAAAGAACGTATATTTTTACAAATCCTTTCATACAGGCTCCCACTACGCCTGCTGTTTTATTCCTGCTGACAATATCATTCAGCCACTAAAAAACATAATTAAAGAAAAAGACGGTTTCATTTCTCTTACCTCGCAAAACGGAACCGTACTTACTAATAAAGAACTGCTGAAGCAACACCATATTGAATTTTCAAGAAAAAGCAATTCCGATTCTTACGAGACCTATAATAAGGGAAATAATCTGATTATCAGCGGTGCTCTGATTATGGGTGCTTTTTATCCTCAGATTATTCTCAGCAAATTCAGGGCTTATGAAAAAATAATCCTGCTTCAGTTTATTCTTGCACTGGCAGTCCTTCTGGTCGCAGTTATCCTGTTTACTTCCATTTTCTATATGAAGAAACACGTTCTGACTCCGATCAAACTCTTTTTAGAAAATCTGGCACATCTGGATGATTCTGCAGAAACCATCAATTTAAAAGACACCAATCTTCTCGAACTTGAGCAGGCGAACTCCCAGTTCAAAAATCTGATGCGCCAGATCAAAAAACTGAAAATTGACATTTACGAAAAAGAACTGGAAAAACAAAAAACAATGATGAATTATCTTCAGCTACAGATACGTCCTCACTTTTTTCTGAACTGTCTGAATACCATTTACAGTATGGCACAGACGCAGCTTTACGAAGAGATCATGAAAATGTCTATGATTACTTCCAACTATTTTCGATATATTTTCCAGAACACCCAGGATCTTGTTCCTGTAAAAAATGAACTGGAACATATAAAAAATTATATGGAAATCCAAAAGATGCGTTACGGAGATACGTTCTCCTATGAAATTCACGCAGAAGAAGGTACAGAAAACATACGAATCCCACCAATTCTGATCCAGACCTTTATAGAAAACGCCATCAAACACTCCAATACTTTTGATGAACCCATAATCATACGCACAGACATCGCCTGGATGACTGCCGGCGGAAATTCACATGAAAATATTCAGATTCAGGTCATGGACACTGGATGCGGATTCTCGGAAGACATCCTGCAATCCCTAAATTCTGCTATTCCTCTGGAACCTCAAAATGGTCACCGTATTGGAATTACCAATGCCATCCAACGTCTGAATCTGCTGTACGGTCAGGGAGAAGCGGTCATTACTTTCTCAAACCTCCCGTCTGGGGGTGCCTGCGTAACCATCCTTCTCCCTGCAATCTGATCCAATTCTCTGCCTAATTTATGAAAGGAAAGTTTTATGAACGCATTATTAGTTGATGATGACCGCTTTGTTGTAGCGGCCCTTGAGAAAAAAATAAACTGGGAGCAACTAACAGTCACAGAAGTACTCACTGCTTTCAATATCCGTCAAGCTCAGAAAATCATAGAAAAAAACTCCATCGATATCTGTGTTTGCGATATCGAAATGCCCGGCGGTTCTGGTCTTGATCTTCTTTCCTGGGTCCGGGAATCAGGAAAAGAAATACAATTTATTTTCCTGACCAGCTATGCGGATTTTGATTACGCAAAAAAAGCTATCGAACTGTCCTCCCTCGATTACCAGCTAAAACCTATAGACTTTGATACTTTATTCCATATTCTGGAAAAAGCAGTTTCTAAAGTCAGAAAGAATGCTGCGCTCACCCAGACAAAAGCAGACAGTCAGAAATGGAAAGATAATTACCGCTATATTGTAGATTTATTCTGGAAAGAACTTTTTGCCACCACTCTGTTTCGTGAACCTTCTCTTCTTGAAACAGAATTAAGAAAAAAAGATCTTTCCTATACAGCAGATGACCTCTTCATTCCTGTTTTGTTCCGGCTTTATCCACTCTCCGGCCAGATAATGCCCATGGAGTCTTCCATGGTAGATTTTTCTTTCCAGAATATTACAGCCGAAACCTTTCAGAAATCCTGCATTCTCTATGAGTCTATAGTGATACTGAACACCTTTGAATACGTTGTCATACTTTCTGGATTGCAACTGGAACAAATCCGTCAGCCATTTACAGAAAATCTACTAACACTGTTCAAAAATCTTCAGAGTTTTCTGCACTGTGAAATTGCATGCGGCATTGCACCAGAGGTTTCCCTGACAGAACTGCCTGAAACTCTTACCAGACTACGTGAAATGAGAGAATCCAACCTTAACTCCGTAAATAAACCACTTTTTCTGCAAGATTTTGTTCCCAGCACAACTTCCTACATCCCTCCATCACTGGAAGTAATCAATACTTTTCTGGAACAAAAACAGGCAGACGCAGCTTTACAGAATATCGAAAATTACCTGTCCAAATACATTCAGGCCAGTGGTATCACCAAAAATTTTCTTCTGCATCTGAGACTTGATATCGAACAAATTGTTTTTTCCTATCTACATAAAAACGGAATCGAAGCACACACTCTATTTTCTTCAGAAGAAAGAGACGAACTGATCACAAAATCTCTGGACGCTGTACCATATATGTTTAATTATCTGCGCTATCTGATACAACGCGCCGTAGAATACAATAGCTTCGTCAACGAAAAAGACTCCGTCGTTGATATTGTACTCAACTATATCCATCAGCACTACTCCGAAGATATCTCACGTACCATGCTGGCTGATATGGTTTATCTCAATCCAGATTATCTGGCACGACTTTTCAAAAAACAAACGCAGACCTCTATCATCAATTACATCACCACCTATCGGTTAGAAAAAGCAAAAGAGCTTCTGCTCAACCCTGACATCCCGGTTGGAACAGTTGCTTTGAAAGTCGGCTATGGAAATTATTCCTACTTTTCCAAACTGTTTAAAGATGTGGTCGGCTGCACCCCCAATGAATATCGAAAAAAATAAAAAGGTTCTTTCTACGGTATAATTTAGAGGGGCTGTCAAACTGACATCCCCTCTGTATCTATTCTATTTTATTCCTTATGCACTTTCAGAAATTTCATAGTAATTTCCGTTCCACTTCCTTCTTCACTTCTCAGCACAATACTTCCATTCAAAGTGCTGACCGCATGCTTCACAATAGAAAGTCCCAGTCCGGTACCTCCAATCTCTTTGGAATGACTTTTATCCACTCTGTAAAATCTCTCAAAAACTCTATCCTGATCTTCCTTTGGAATTCCCACACCTGTATCCTTGACTACAATCTGTATCTCATGTGCAGTCTGAGTCAGAAAAATGCTTACACTTCCATCATTTCGGTTATACTTAATGGCATTATCGCAGACATTATAAACTGCCTCTTCTAGAAGTGTCCGAACTGCTTCCATCTTCATACTGTCCCCACAGATATAAAGATGCACATTCATGCTCTGTGCTTTCTCCTTCAGACTTTCAAAGGCATTCTTACAAACCTGATAAACATCCACCAGTTCCCAGGTGTAGGATGTTTTTTCCTCGTCAAGCTGGGAAATCTGGATCACATCCTCAACCAGCTGAAGCAGTCTCTGGGATTCCTTATAAATACGCCCTGCAAACTTGGGAATATCCTCACATTTCACCAGACCGCCCTGCATGATCTCCGCAAATCCTGAAATAGAAGTCAGAGGAGTCTTCAGCTCATGAGAGACATTTGCCGAAAACTCTCTCCGCAGATTCTCCCTCTCAAGCTTCTCTGTCACATTCACAAGCAGGATCACAGCACCTTCTGTTTTTTGTCCACGTACCACAGGATTGGCAATCAACTGGATATCGCTTCCATTTAATTTCAATATCAGTTCCGCATGTTCTCCGCTGAGAACCTGCTCGATCGCATGTCTGAAATCTTCCGCACGATCCAGACAGTAAACACTTTCTCCCTGACATACTTTATCTACCCGGAACAGATTCCATGCACTGGAATTGGCAGAAAGAATCATGGTATACCTATCAATCACGATCAGACCTTCCTGCATATTTTCTGTAATAAGAGAGAATTCTTCCTGCTGCTGTTTTGCCAGTTCCAGCTGCTTCTGGATTTGCCGGTTCTGTTTATGGATTTTACCTAAAAGCGGAGAAAGCTCCTCGTAAATCTTATTCTCCTCCGGATGCTCCAGATCCAGCTCATTCACAGGTTTTACGATCCTTTTTGATATCACAGATGCCATGATTCCTGATAGAATCAGCATCAGAAATAAGAGTCCACATAAGGGAAGAAGAAGATTTTCAACCAGTGCCAGCACAGAATCCTGAGTGCCTGAAACTCTCAGCACAGTTCCATCCTTCAGACGCAGTGCATAATAAATTGTTTTCTCAGAAAGTGTATCCGAATACCTGGAACATTCTCCTGCACCATATTTCTCTGCTTTCTGAAATTCAGTTCTGTTCTTATGATTTTGCATTTCATCTGCATCAGCCTTATTATCAAAAAGCACAGTTCCATCCTTATTAATATAAGTAATCCTTGAGCTCTTATCCTTTACATTCTTCAGATAATCTGTTCCCTGCTGCTCCACACCATATGCCAGATAAGCAGCTTCCTTAGACAGCTCTTTGCGCATCTGTCCGTCAAAATTGCTGTAAAGGATTCCCATTACAGCAGCCAGTCCCACAGTCAGAACCAATGCACATACAAACATTATAGATTTAAAGATTTTTTTTGTCACTTCTCTTCACTTCCCCTTTTTATTTAATACCTCAGGCAGATATCGCTGCGCATCCTTACGGAGCGTTTATCTCAGTCAGAAATCGGTCTCCGATTGAGATATATAATAACTCAAATATCCGCAAACGGTTCCCGCCTGCGGATATAAAAAGCCCTGCTTCCAAATAATTATATTCAAAATCAGAGACTTTCTCTATTCAATTAATTATTCAGATAATCCTGATGCTCATTATTTCTGTGCTGTCCTGTGATGGAATATTCTACCCATTCAGCAATATTCACTGCGTGATCACCAATACGTTCAAAGTACTTTGCAGTCATAAGAAGATCCAGCCCTGTCTTGGCATCCAGATTTCCTCCGTAGATCATATCTGCAAGCTTCTCTTTGATCTCGTTAAACGCATCATCCACCACATCATCTCTGTCAATGACATTTCTGCACAGCTCCAGATCACTCTTTACAAAAGCATCCACGCTCTCAGTTACCATACGCACAGTGTCTTCCGCCATCTGTGTGATAGTCTCCGGGATCGCAGTGGTATTCTTTGCAACATATAAAGACAGATCTGCAATATCTGCTGCCTGGTCACCGATACGTTCCATATCAGAAACCATCTTCAATGCTGCAGATATCTCTCTTAAATCTCTTGCAACCGGGTGCTGATGGAGCAGAAGACTCAGGCACAGATTCTCAATCTCTCTTTCCTTGGCATCAATATCTCTGTCCGTCTCAAAAACCTGGCGGGCAATCTCTTCATTCTGTACCTTCTGGATTGCTTTTGCAGAGAATGAAATTGCTTTCTCACAATAGCTTCCCAGTGTGATAAGCTGAACGTGCAGTTCCTCCAGCTGTCTTTCGAAATACTTTGACATAATCAACCAAACCTTCCTGTAATATAATCCTCTGTACGCTTGTCAGAAGGCATAGAGAACAGTTTATCGGTATCATCAAACTCAACCACCTCTCCCAGAAGGAAGAATGCTGTTTTATCCGAAATACGTGTGGCCTGCTGCATATTATGAGTTACCATAACAATAGTATAATCCTTCTTTAACTCCATCGCCAGCTCCTCGATCTTGGAAGTTGAGATAGGGTCAAGTGCGGATGTAGGCTCATCCATCAGAAGTACCTCCGGCTGAACTGCCAGTGCTCTGGCAATACACAGTCTCTGCTGCTGTCCACCGGACATACCCAGTGCGCTTTTCTTTAATCTGTCTTTTACTTCATCCCAGATAGCTGCATCTCGGAGAGATTTTTCTACAATATCATCCAGCTTAGACTTGGAACGGATTCCATGGGTTCTAGGTCCATATGCAATGTTATCATAAATGCTCATAGGGAAAGGATTAGGCTTCTGGAATACCATTCCCACTCTTTTTCTCAGGAGATTCACATCCATATCTCCGTAAATATCTTCACCGTCAAGCTGTACCTTACCGGTGATCACACATCCCTCAACAAGGTCATTCATACGGTTTAAAGATTTCAGAAGTGTAGATTTACCGCAGCCACTCGGTCCGATAAAAGCTGTGATTTCTTTCTCCGGAATTGCCATGTTTATATTCTTTAGCGCATGGAATTTTCCGTAATGTAAGTTCATATTTTCAACTGTTATTTTTTCATTCCCACTCATTTTTCTTATCCTTTCGCAATTCGTTTGGCAACTGCTCCGGACAGGAAATTAATTACAAGAACAAATGCCAGAATAACAACTGCTGTCGCAGATGCCTGATTCATATGAAGGCCCTCACCTGACAGCACATACATATGAAGTGCCAGAGTACGTCCGGAACCCATCAGGTTCTTCGGTACCTCTGCAACTGTACCTGCTGTATAAATCAGGGCTGCTGTTTCGCCGATCACACGTCCGATGGCCAGGATCACACCTGCCAGAATACCAGGTACTGCTGATGGCAGAACAATGGTGAAGATGGTACGAAGTTTACCTGCTCCAAGTCCAAAGCTGGCTTCACGATAAGAATCAGGAACAGATTTCAGGGCTTCTTCCGCAGTACGCATGATCAGAGGAAGAATCATGATTACCAGTGTGAAAGCACCGGACAGAAGGGAAAGTCCCCAATGCAGTGCTGTTACGAAAAACAGCATACCGAAAAGACCATATACAATAGAAGGAATTCCTGAAAGTGTTTCTGCCGTAATACGGATCACATTTACAAGCTTACTTCCTTTTTTCGCATATTCTACCAGATAGATGGCTGCAAAGATTCCCAGCGGTGCTGCGATTACAAGTGAAACAACCGTCAGGATGAATGTGTTGATCAGAGAAGGAAGTAAGGAAAGATTCTCTGAATTATAAGTTAAACTGAACAAGTCTGTTGACAGATACGGTACGCCCTTGACCAGAATATATCCGATCAGGAAGAACAGTAATGCAAATGTCAGGACTGCACCTAAAAGGGTAAGCAATGCAAGAACACCTGATCCCGGATGCTTAATGTATGCCTTCATCTGATCTGAGAAAGAAGACTTATTCTGCTTTTTTTCTTTGGACAAATCAATTGCCGCTGCTGTATCAATTTGCATGTTCTGCCCTCCTGTTCAGTAAAGAAAGACTCAGGTTAATGATAAGAATAAAGATAAATAACACAACTGCTGTTGCGATCAGAGCTTCTCTGTGAAGACCTGTTGCATAACCCATCTCAGTGACGATATTTGCAGTCATTGTACGGACACCTTTCAGGATTCCCTGTGGCATTCTCGGCTGGTTACCTGCAACCATTACAACTGCCATTGTCTCACCGATCGCACGACCGATTCCAAGCACTACAGCTGCCAGAATACCTGATTTTGCTGCCGGAAGCATGACAAAAAAGATGCTTCTCTCCTTGGTTGCTCCCAGTGCCAGTGAACCTTCGTAATAACTCTCAGGTACGCTGCGGATCGCAGATTCCGTAACTCCGATGATAGTCGGCAGGATCATCATTCCAAGCAGAACACAGGCTGCCAGCATACTGGTTCCTGTTCCGCCGAAAATCTGTCTGATCAGAGGAACAATAAGAATCAGGCCAAAGAAACCATATACAATAGAAGGTACACCTGCCATCAGTTCAATTCCTGATTTCAATGGTCTGTAAATTTTCTTCGGGCAGTAACGTGCCATAAAAACAGAAGTAAAGAGTGCAATCGGCACACCCAGGAGAATGGCACCTGCAGTTACATAAATACTTGCTACGATCATTGGAAGGATTCCAAAAATATCATTTGACGGCTTCCACTTCGTTCCCAGCAGGAACTTCAGCGGGCCGATTTTCCCGATAGCCGGGACACCATTTGCAAACAGAAATGCACAAATCAGAAACACTGCCAGCACTGAAGTACAGGCTGCGATCAGAAATACACATTTCATTGCTTTTTCTTTAAAGTGGTTCATTCATTACACCTTTCTTTCCCTGTATCAAAAATCATAACCTGTCACTTCTACAGTAATTCTTAAAATATGATTTTCGACATACAAACAGCCCGCCTGCTGTATTATTTCATTCACAGGCGAACTGCTCTGAAACTAAATCGCTACTTCCTAATGTTTGGCGGGTCCCAGGTTCAAACGCCTTGTCGTGCAAGCACGAACGGCTTTTTGACCTTTGTACCCTGATATGATCATATTATTTAGCAAGGTCTTCCCATGTAGTAGTCTCGCCTGTGTATACAGCCTTTACCTGATCGCTTGTAAGTTCATCAACATCATTGTCTTTGTTTACGATGACTGCGATACCATCTCTTGCGATAACTGTAGCTGTAAGACCAAGGTCTTTCTCTTCATCCTTCAGGTCACGGGATGCCATACCGATATCTGCTGTTCCTTCTGCTGCCATGTTTACGCCTGTTGTGGAATCACTCTGCTGAACTTCTACAGTTACGTCTTTGTTTACTGCTTCATAGCCTTCTGCAAGTTTCTCCATAACCGGTGTTACAGAAGAAGAACCTGCAACTACTACTTTACCGGAAACTCCGTCTGCAGCCTCATAAGCCTTAGCATCTGCTGCTTCTTTGATGTATCCGTTGTCCTCTACGATCTTCTGTCCGTCAGAGCTCATAATGTAGTTTACGAAATCCTTTGCTGCATCGCTTTCTTTATCAGATGTAAGGATGTTGAATGGACGTGCGATCTTGTAAGAATCATTGGAAACATTATCTACAGTAGCTTCTACACCGTCGATCTTAACTGCCTTTACTGTATCATCCAGAGAACCAAGTGAGATATAACCGATTGCATTTTCATCACCTGCAACAGTTGTCATCATAACAGATGTGCTGTTTGTTACACTTGCTTCATCTGTAGTCATATCTACTTTCTCACCGTCTTTTTCTTCTTCAATTCCAAACAGTTCTACGAATGCTCCACGTGTACCGGAACCATCCTCACGGGATACAACTGTGATGTCTCCGCTTGCTGCACTTACGATTGTTGTGAAAGCTGTTGCTCCGATAACTGCTGCTGTAAGGATTGTTGCGATTTTTTTCTTCATGATAATTTTCTCCTCTTCCCATGAGCCATGTTTTTAATATAAAGTGAAAGGCTCATTTCCTTTTTAATATCTTTATGTTTTATAACTTGTTGCCTCATTTACAAGTGCTATTATAGAAATCCAAAGTTAAATGTAAAACCACGCTAAAGTAAAATCTTTGTAAATTGAAAATTTTTGTGAAGGTTGTAAAAACAGGTTCAAGGTGCTATCATAAACTATATCTTCAAGTCCCCACCCACTGCTTATTACTTTTCGCAAGTCAAGCAGGGGACTTACTTGATTCGGTTAAAATTTATACACAGGAGGATTTTATATATGGAAAATTTAAGATGTGAAAAAGCAGTAGAAAAGAAACATAACGGCTATAACTGTGCACAGGCTGTGGCCTGTTCTTTCTGTAAAGAGGCATCTATGGATGAGGATACACTCAAAAAGATCACACAGGGATTCGGTGCAGGTCTTGGCACTATGGCCGGTACATGCGGAGCAATCTCCGGTGCTGCAGTTGTAGCTGGACTTATTAACCAGGACAAAGCAGGAACCTCTCAGACTGTCCGCTCTGTCATGAATCAGTTTAAACAGCAGAATGGAACTGTAATATGTAAAGACTTAAAGGGTGTGGAAACCGGAAAGGTAATCCGCTCCTGTGATGACTGTGTCAGAGATGCGGTGAAATTCCTGGAAGACGCATTAAAATCAGAAAATTGATTTCAGGCAGATATTCGCAATGCATAAATACCAACGCAAAAGGAGCTATGCACGTATAATGTGCATAGCCTCTTTTATGATTAGCTTGATTAATGCTCCCAGTTCCCAATTAATTTTATATCTGTAATTTACTTTCACTACTTGTTCACAGTCATCTGCTGTTCCTGAACTTTTTTTATTTCTTCCAGAGGCAAGTTCAACATCTTCGAAACTTCTTCTGGAGTTTTTCCACTCATGAGAGCCCCCAGAATCATTCCCTCATGACGGCCTTGCTGTATTCCTCTTTCATAAATCATATCTCCAAATCCTGTCATTTTGCTCGCCTCCTCCTGAAATGGTTCTGACCATTCTATATGTGAATATCTTTGTATTCTCTTTATATCACCAGTAAAAAGCCCTTTCAGATAATCAAATATTCCTTTTTCTTCTGTTTCTTTTCCCAGTCGGATTATAATTACTGTTAAGAGCTCATAATCCTCCTCAGGTTCATCTGCTACCCCTATAATATCCTTCTTCGAAAAAGAGTATTCCGTCAATGTATTCTGCAGTTTCTTTGGCACATCCTCCGCACAGATCCATATGGAGTAACATTTTTCCAACTTTGAATAATCTGTAGTCTGCGTAATAGTACTTAACTGAGATGAAAGGTCTCTGGCCACATAATATACGGCACGTTTTAATATAGGGTATGACGGATTACTTGGACGGTAGCTTTTCTGCGCTTCCATATCAATATGTAAATTCACTCTTATTTTCTCTGTAGATAACTTTGGATTTATTATTTTAAACCGAATATCAAACCTCACCAGTTTCTCCACAAGAGATGAGAGTTCACTGTCTTCTTTTGTTAATCTCAGATCCTTTTCTACATTTGGTATATCACTTACGAAATCATCTTTTGTAATAGAAGAAATGTCTAAGCACTGTAGAATTTCTTCCTGTGAGCACGTTTTAAACTCTGGCACCGTCATCTGCAAAATGGGAACGATAATCTCCTTATTACTCATAAGCTGTTTCATTCCTGCATCATACTCTGCGCCAGTCACTCCAGACGTATATACGTCCATCTTCGTCTCATCACGCATGATTTCTCCTCTCCAGGGAACTGGGACTGTTTTTTCTTTTGTATATGGATATATTAACATGAAAACCTGAACCTTACAATTCTTCCATAACATTCTCTTGCAAAATCGCCCTTTCCAATTTATGATATATCTATCTGGAACAATAATAGAGGAAGTAATTACCTGTAAATAGTTACGATAAATCTATACGAGGAGAATGTCTATGAAAGTTTTAGTTTACCGCAAATGCAGTACCTGCATGAAAGCCCTGAAATGGCTGGACGAACACAATATCAATTATGAAGAACGGGCTATTAAAGAAGAAAATCCTACTTACGAAGAACTGAAGAAATGGTACGCAAAAAGTGGTCTTCCACTGAAGAAATTCTTTAATACAGGCGGAATGATCTATAAGGAAATGGGATTAAAAGATAAGTTAAAAGATATGTCTGAAGATGAGCAGCTGAAACTCCTTGCTACAGATGGAATGCTGGTGAAACGGCCTCTGGTAATCGGAGATGACTTTGTACTTACCGGATTCAGGGAGAAAGAATGGAGCGAGGCTATGCACATGTGATGTGCGCATAACCTCTTTTTTATAGCTTTCTTATCAATCTTTGCCACATAAAACAGAACAATCAAAAACTCCAGATATGACTGGGGACTTCTGGTTGCCGAAGGTGCTATTCATGCTGTCCGGCTGAAACAGAAATCCAAAACGAAACGAAAAAAATTGCCCAAGGAAATGATGGTGGCATTTGAATAACGAGGGAGTGAGATACATGGAACAATTATTGATTATTGAAGATGATATAGGGTTGAATCAGGGTTTAAGTAAAGCATTGAAAGCAGATGACCGTCAGATTATATCCTGCCATGATCTAAAAGCGGCAAGAGAGCAATTGCTTTGCGGTAGTGTATCCCTGATCCTGTTGGATATCAATCTGCCAGATGGCAGTGGGCTTGAGCTGCTCCGGGAGGTCAAGGAAAACATGCCCGGAGTTCCTGTTATTCTGCTGACTGCCAATGACACCGATCTGGACATCGTAGACGGACTGGAGAGGGGCGCTGATGATTACATTACCAAGCCCTTTTCTCTTTCGGTTTTGCGGGCAAGGGTGAATACCCAACTGC
>OGOW01001218.1_pt1 | contig 24854 bp, 20 predicted proteins | sample 1552781 | NCBI WGS metagenome assembly OGOW01 (sample SAMEA2580145, study PRJEB22360) | human gut metagenome | biome: human gut; feature: human-associated habitat; material: faeces | place: Denmark | collected 2008/2010
CCAGGTATTGAATTTTCAAGGTGCATAGCTAAAATTTATGTGCGAAGTTTGAGTTAATAAAATTTAAATTATAAAAGCGGATATAGAAAAGAGGGCAGGTATGAGATTAGACAAATATTTAAAAGTATCAAGACTTATAAAGAGAAGAACTGTTGCAAATGAGGCATGTGACGCAGGCAGAGTGCTTGTAAACGATAAGCCTGCTAAGGCATCATGTGAAGTCAAGGTGGGGGATACCATTGAAATCGCATTTGGAACAAAGAATGTGAAAGTAGAAGTGCTCGACATAGTTGAGACAACCAAGAAAGAGGAAGCAAAGGATATGTTTAAATATCTGTAAATATACGGCAGATGTATAAAATAGTTGCAGACATCTTTAAAATCCATGCATAAATCCATGAGAATTATAATATATTTAGGATATGGTATGGGGAACCGGCAAAATGGAGGTTCCTTAGAACAGGTCATAAATGTATAAGGGGGATAGAGTATGGAAGAACTTCCTGTTTCCGGGAAAATACATAAAATATCATCCAACAACAGAAAGAATTGCAGTATTACAGGAGTGACGGATGTCATCTCGTTCGATTTAAATCAAGTTTTGCTAGAGACGGAATATGGCATGCTTACAATTAAGGGGCATGATCTGCATGTCGGCAAGCTGTCGGTAGACAAAGGAGAGCTGGAGGTTGACGGAAAGATTGACAGCTATGTCTACTCGGAGGTAATGAGTGCGGCAAAAAAAGGCGAGTCCTTTATAAACAGACTATTTAAGTAATAATGTATGAAACATGTTCAGCCACAGTTAAAGGTGAGACTGAATGAAAATATTTTAGAATTGTTGTGTAATATAGGCTATGGCTCAATGCTTAGATATGCATCGCAAATGTGCCGGATGTTTTTGAACTTTGAATCCATGCCTATGTTATGAAAGAGGGGCTGTTTTTGAAGGATTTTATAGCGCATGAGTTCAAGTTCCTTTTATGGTGTCTGTGCTGTGGCGCAATGCTTGGGACAGTGTATCGCATCTTGGTTGTATTCCGCAGGCTGGTCAGGCACCATGGCTTCTTTGTGGCGGTGGAGGATGTCATATACTGGTTTTTGTCCGCATTTGTTATGTTTGCTGTTATTCTTGTGGCAAATGACGGAGCGGCGCGGTGGTTTTCAATCGCAGGCATGGTTGCAGGGATGATAATTGTAACCGTTGTATTGAAATATGCGGAAAAAGGGGTTACAATCATATATTATAGAGTGGGAAAGGTATGTGAGCGTAAGTATGGCAAAAGAATACACAGGGCACAGAAATGTAAAGAGAAGGAAAGGTAAGTACGGCAGGCATGTAGTTGTCATGCGCAACAGACGCATTTCGCATAACTATACATGGCTTGCGGGTCTGGCGGTTGTTGCTCTTATGCTGGTTATATGTTTTGTTGTCGGAAGGTCGTCAGGAAAGCTTGAAGATAAGAATAATTTGTATGATAAGCAGATTGCCGAGCTTGATGTACAGATTGCCGACCAGAACGAGCGCAGGGATGAGCTTAATACGCGCTCTGTTTATGTTACGACCAAGCAGTTTATAGAGGAGTTTGCCAGAGAGAAGTTAGGGCTTGTCTACGAGGACGAGCTTATATTCAGAGCGAATGATAACGATAATTAAATAAATATTAGATATCAGGGTCAAAATACCTTTTGACCCTCATATCAATATTAGTAATAGAATATACGTCACGACAATAAAAGGGGATTGCTTCTAAGGGGAGAATTGAATGGACAATTTATTCTATTCACGGGGAAAACTAAAAGAATATGCAGACGCATTCCGAAGACTTATAAATGTGTATGGGGATGGCAGTCAGACCGCACTTTCATTACAGCTGAAAGAGACTGCTGCGATGCTTGAACGCATAGCGGGTGACAGCGGCGAGCAGACCTTGGGCATCATAAGCGAGGAACAAAAAAATGAGCTTTACGATTATCTGAGAGCGGAAAACATCAATGTTGCAGGCATCCTTATATTAGAGCCTGCAAAGGGACGGCTTGAACTGGTTATGCGCCTTTCAAAGAAGAGGGGATGCATAACGGCAGGTCAGCTTGCCGACAATATCGGCAGAATAATAGGCAGACGGCTTAGGGCGGCGCAGGGAAGCAGACGTGTTCTGACAAAGGATGAAGGAGAGTTCATATTCGAGGAGATGACTAATTACCGCATTCTTTTCGGACATGCTGAGTGCAGCAGAGGATTTGCGAGGATATCAGGCGATAATTATTCATATATGAATATAGAGGGCGGAAAGAGCATAGTAAGTCTTGCTGACGGAATGGGCTGTGGAAGTGCTGCGAATGAGGACAGTACGAGATTTATAGAGCTTTTGGAGCTGTTTTTGGAGGCAGGCTTTTCCGAGGAGTCGGCTCTTTGGCTGATAAATGACGTATTTGCGGACAATGATTCGGATGGCAGCCCGGTTACGCTTGATATGTGCAGTATCAATGAATATGATGGGACTGCTGATTTTTTTAAGATGGGTGCAGTGCCAAGCTTTATAAAAAGCAGGAGTGGAGTGAGAATTGTTGACGCATCGTCACTTCCGGCAGGGGTCATAAGCGGCAGTGTTATAGACTGTTTCCGTACCGGACTTCAGGATGGGGACTATATTATTATGATGAGTGACGGAGTGCTTGATGCTCTTCCGTTTTATGATAAAGAGAAGCGGATGAAGGAAATCATTGAAGGCATTGATGAGAGGATGCCTCAGGCTATTGCCGAGCGCATATTGAATGAAGTCTATTTTTATGATGATAAGATTGCGGATGATATGACCGTCCTTGTGACAGGGATATGGAAGATAAGGAACGGTGGATGATATGTATAACAAAGTAAAATCATATATTGAGAAAAATCACATGCTTGAAGGCGTTGGAAGAGTTGTGGTCGGTTTGTCCGGCGGAGCTGATTCTGTATGCCTTCTTTTAATGCTGAAAAGATATATATCGGAGAATGGGATTTATGGAAATACCGAGCTTGTGGCGGTTCATGTGCATCATGGGATAAGAGGAACTGAGGCAGATTCGGATGCACAGTTTTGCAGCAGACTGTGTAAGGAAAATGGGATAGAGTACAAGGAATATGCCTATGATGTGCCAAGGCTTGCTAAGGAGCATGGACTTGGCGAGGAGGAGATGGGAAGGCTTCTAAGATATCAGGCTTTTCGGGAGAATAGTAGAGCACATTGCCCAAATGCCGGAGGAGTCATTGCTGTCGCACATCATCAGAATGACCAGGCAGAGACGGTTCTTTTTCATATAGCGAGAGGCTCCTCTGTTGCGGGCGGACGTGGTATGGAGCCTGTTGCGGGTGATATAATAAGACCTCTTTTGTGCGTGACAAAGAGAGAGATTGAGAGCTGGCTTACAGACAGGAATATCTTATTTTGCACAGACAGCACCAATTTTGAGGATACATATGCAAGAAATGCCATAAGGCTTAAGGTTATCCCATATCTTACGGAGCATGTCAATGAAGGTGCTGTGGTCAATATATGCAGATATGCTGACAGAATGGCGCAGGTGGATGATTACATCAAAAAACAGGCTGTCATAGCTTGTAAAAAATATATCATATCAGATACAATACATAAACAAAAAAATAAAGACAATTTTAAAGCTGTGCCGGATGCTCAAAATCACGGCATAATTATAAAAAAAGAGCTTGCTGGGGAACATCCTGTCATAATAAAAGCTGTCATATATGATGCATTAAAAAGCATGTGCGGTGCCAAAGACCTTGAGGAAAAGCATGTTGAGGCATGTGTGGCGTTGTTCGAAAAGCAGTCGGGAAAAAGCATCAATCTTCCGAAAAATATTGTTGCGAAGCGGGAATATCAAGGAATTGTTTTGTCTAATATGTGCAATAATAGAAATGATGCGGATGAAGACGCTGAGTGTATGATTTATGAGAGCATTATCATAAGAGATTCAAGTAACGAAGCGGACTATTCACAACTGCTTGAAAATATAATTGATAAAAATTTAATGAATGATAACTGTACGAAATACTTTGATTATGGTAAAATAAAACAATATATCGCAAAAAGCCATGATGAAGCAGGTCTTGTGATGCGTCATCGTGCCGAAGGCGATTACATGATTATAGGCTATGCACAATCAGAACACACGGAGCACAGAAAAAAAATCAAAGAGATTTTTATAGACTCTAAAGTGCCTGCAAAGGACAGGGACAAGGTATGGCTGTGTGCCGTCGGGAAACGTATTCTGTGGGCGGCAGGTGTGAGGCGTTGTGCAGATTTCCTGGTTGACAGGGATACATCACAGCTGCTTAAGCTTGAGTTAAAACAAAAAGAAGAATAAAACGGAGGCTGCAAATGAAAGAGTCAGTTAAGGTCTTATTGACCGAAGAAGAAGTTGACAAGAAAATTTATGAGCTTGGAGCACAGATTACCCGTGATTATGAGGGAAAGAGGCTTCACCTTGTATGTGTGTTAAAGGGAGGCGCTCCTTTTATGTGCGAGCTTGCAAAGAGAATTAATCTTCCGCTTACAATGGATTTCATGTCGGTTGCAAGCTATGAAGGAACGGCATCTACAGGTCATATCAATCTGAAAAAGGATTTAGATGAGCCGGTAGAAGGACTTGATGTTCTTGTAGTTGAGGATATCATTGATTCAGGGCGCACATTAAGCCATATTGTCAAGCTCTTAGGTGACAGAAAGGCGGCAAGTGTAAGACTGTGCACACTTCTTGATAAGCCTGAGCAGCGTGTGGTTAAGGATGTTAAGGTTGACTACTGCGGATTTAATATTCCGGATGCCTTTGTTGTAGGCTACGGTCTTGACTATAATCAGAAATATAGAAATCTGCCATACATCGGTGTGGTGGAATTTGAGGAGGAGAACAGTTGAACAAGCAATTCAGAGGAGGAATAATCTATCTGGTGATAGTCCTTGTTGTGATGTATTTCATCATGAGCATAACTTCATTCGGAAAGAGCAGTTCTTCATACGGTTACAGTGATTTTAAGAGTGATTTTCTTGCGGGAAATGTGTCAAGAGTTGAGATTTCACAGAATTCGGAAGTCCCGACAGGAACAGTTAAGGTGACTTTTTCCGAGAGCGGAAGAAGCTCTGAGCGTTTCAATGTTACGGATGTAAATGATGTTACGAATCTTGTACTCACATCGGACAGCGTTAAGCTTGTTGTAAATGATGTCGTGAGAGAGAGCATCTTTGTAACTACAATACTTCCTTTCCTGCTTATTGCCATTGCCATGATTATGGTGACGCTTATCATCAACAGACAGGCAGCAGGCGGCGGTGGCGGTGCTAATTCAAAGATGATGAATTTTGGAAAGAGCCGCGCAAGGATGACGGATCCTAATGCACCCGGACGTGTCACATTCAAGGATGTGGCGGGACTTGCAGAGGAGAAGGAGGAGCTTGAGGAGATAGTAGATTTCCTTAAATATCCTAAGAAATATGTGGATATCGGAGCGAGAATACCGAAGGGTGTTATTCTTACAGGCCCTCCGGGAACAGGTAAGACACTTCTTGCAAAGGCTGTTGCGGGTGAGGCGGGAGTTCCGTTTTTCTCCATATCCGGTTCAGACTTTGTGGAGATGTTCGTCGGTGTAGGTGCATCCAGAGTGCGTGACCTCTTTGAAGATGGCAAAAAGAACGCACCATGTATCATATTTATTGATGAGATTGATGCTGTTGCAAGAAGAAGAGGCACAGGAATGGGCGGAGGACATGACGAGAGAGAGCAGACACTCAACCAGCTTCTTGTCGAGATGGATGGATTTGGCGTCAATGAAGGAATTATCGTCATGGCTGCAACGAACAGAGTCGATATACTTGACCCGGCAATTCTGCGTCCCGGACGTTTTGACCGCAAGGTTGTCGTTGGCAGACCTGATGTGAAGGGACGTAAGGAAATCTTGGAGGTTCACAGCAGAAATAAGAAGCTTGGCGATGATGTTGACCTTGAGACAGTTGCACGCACAACAGCAGGATTTGCCGGTGCAGACCTTGAAAATCTCATGAACGAGGCTGCAATCAATGCAGCAGCGCATAACAGACAGTTCATTTCAAGAAAAGATATAGAGCAGGCTTTCATAAAGATTGGAATCGGAAAAGAGAAGAAGAGCCGTCTTATATCTGACGAAGAAAAGCGCATAACAGCATACCATGAAGCCGGTCATGCGATACTTTTCCATGAGTTAAAGGATGTAGGTCCTGTCCATACTATATCAATTATTCCTACAGGTACAGGTGCCGCAGGTTATACGATGCCTCTTCCGGGCAAGGATGAGATGTTTAACACCAAGGGAAAGATGCTTCAGAATATAATAGTGAGCCTTGGCGGACGTATTGCGGAGGAGCTTGTTTTTGACGATGTGACAACGGGCGCATCACAGGATATCAAGCAGGCTACACAGACAGCGAGAGCCATGGTCACACAGTATGGGTTCTCCGACAAGCTTGGTCTTGTAAACTATGGAAGTGATGATGATGAAGTGTTCATCGGACGCGACCTTGCACATACAAAGTCATACGGCGAAGGTGTTGCGTCAGTTATTGATGAGGAAGTAAAGAGTATCATTGATGACTGCTATGACAAAGCTAAAGCGATTATAATCAAGCATCGAAATGTGCTTGATGCCTGCGCTGACCTTCTTATTGAGAAGGAAAAAATCACAGGTGAAGAGTTTGATGCACTTTTCGAAGCATAATTATATAGAAGCTTGTCCGGTGTTTGGCATAAGTCTCGTATGGGATATGAGGGTTTTTATCATATGTTTTGGAGCTTTTGGGATGGAAAAGATTGTTAAATGTAAAACAAATAATATCTTGTTACATTCTGTAAAAAATCCATGTACATTATGCATAAAAAAATAATTGAAATTTTGTTAAGTTTGTGAACACTTATTTTAAGGGTCATGCTAATATATACTCGTAACCCCCCAATACATTATATAGTTTTTGCTACACCCCATAAGAAATGAAATACCTTCTCCAAAAAGGACAGCGTCGTGAGCTGTCCTTTTTACTTTCTAAGAAACATTTACATCATACATAAGCTTATTTTTCTTGAAATATTCCCAATACTATCATAAAATAATATAATGATATCAGAGCAAAATCAGCTTTCTAAAGCATGAAAGGATTATGTATTTTAAATGAAGATTACAAAGAATCTGTCCGGATTATCAAAAAGTGAGATAAGAAGTATATATTTTTCAAATATGAAGCCTATTTTGAATGACCGTGCCATGTTTGCCGATGCGACTGAGGAATACAGAAGCCCTGAAGAGCCATCAGAGGGAGACGAGGTTACGCTCAGGTTCAGAACTGCCAAGTACAATGTTGACAGTGTTGAAGTCGTTGTAAATGGCATTGCATACCGTATGAAAAAGTTCATGACCAATTCGAATTTTGACTATTATACAGCAAAATTCACACTGGGCGCATTGCGGACGGAATATTATTTCCACGCAGTCGTAGGAGGTACAAGCATATATTACAATCAGGCCGGTCCGTACAGAGAGCTTAATCCGACTTATAATTTTGTCATTAATCCGGGATTTAAGACACCTGACTGGGCTAAGGGAGCGGTAATATATCAGATATATGTAGACCGCTTCTGCAACGGAGATAAGAGCAATGATGTTGTTGACAACGAGTATGTTTATATAGGAGAGCCGGTACACCGTGTAGAGAACTGGGATGAGTATCCGGCTGCCATGGATGTACGCAACTTCTACGGAGGCGATTTGCAGGGAGTGCTCGACAAGATGGATTATCTTGAGAGCCTTGGAATAGATGCGATTTACTTTAATCCGCTCTTTGTCTCACCGTCAAACCATAAGTATGACATTCAGGATTATGACTATATTGACCCACACTTTGGCGTGATAGTAAGTGATGGCGGCGAGCCGTTGCCTGACAACGCAAGGAGCAATGAGAATGCGACCAAGTATAAAAAGAGAGTGACAGACTATGCCAACCTCGAAGCGAGCAATGAATTTTTTGCAAAGCTTGTAGAAGAGGCACATAGGAGAAATATTAAGGTTATTATTGACGGAGTGTTCAATCATTGCGGTTCATTTAATAAATGGCTTGACCGGGAGAGAATATATGAAGGCAGTGAAGGCTTTGACAAAGGTGCTTACGTTGACAAAGACAGCCCATACCATGATTTCTTCAAATTTCAGGATGACTATGCATGGCCTTATAATCAGTCTTATCTCGGATGGTGGGGACATGACACGCTGCCGAAGCTTAACTATGAAGGCTCTAAGAAGCTTGAGGAATACATTTTAGGCATAGCTAAGAAGTGGGTTTCACCTCCGTATAATGTCGATGGCTGGAGACTTGATGTTGCAGCCGACCTTGGATTTTCACAGGAATATAATCATGTATTCTGGCGCAAGTTCAGGAATGCGGTTAAGGAGGCGAATCCTGATGCAATCATACTTGCCGAGAATTACGGCGATTCTTACAGCTGGCTTCAGGGTGACCAGTGGGATACTATAATGAATTATGATGCATTCATGGAGCCTGTGACATATTTTCTCACAGGAATGGAAAAGCACAGTGATTCTAACAATGATGCACTTCGCGGCAATCCCAATTATTTTATATCACATATGCGTCACAATATGGCAAGACTTGGCGGCCAGCCTATGAGAATATCCATGAACGAGCTGTCAAATCATGACCATTCACGTTTCCTTACAAGAACGAACCGCGTCATAGGACGAACAGCGAGCAAGGGACCGGAGGCAGCCAACTATGGTGTCAACAAGGGAATATTCATGGAAGCTGTTGTGATGCAGATGACATGGCCTGGCGCACCTACAATATATTACGGTGATGAGGCAGGAGTGTGCGGCTGGACTGACCCGGATAACAGAAGAACCTATCCGTGGGGACATGAGGATGAGCAGCTTATAGAGTTCCACAAAGAGATAATCAGAATACACAAGCAGAACCCGGCACTTATCCGTGGCTCCTACAAGAATATATATGCCGATTACAATATTTTAGCTTATGCGCGCTTTTACAATGACAACAGTGTTATAGTCATAATCAATAACAATGACGGGGAACGTGAGATAAGTGTTGAGGCATGGCAGGCAGAGGTGCTTGACGGAGATTATGTTGAGCAGGTTATGTTCACAATGAGGGACGGTCATTCATGTGATATAGTGCGCCATGAAGTGCCTAATGGAATTCTTACGATTAAGCTTCCGGAGTATTCATCGGCAGTATTTGTAAAAAGAACTAAGTAATGGAAGGGAAAATGGTAATGCAGCCTGAGAATAATTTATCTGTAAGTAAAAAGCTGTTAAATCTTGACATAATCCGTGCAGTGGCGGCAATTATGATTGTGCTGGTGCACCTTGAATTGTTCGGATGGGGCGGGCATGGAGTTGAATTATTCCTGCTGCTGACAGGGTACACTGCTTTTTTGTCGATAGACAGACATAAGGATATCACACCGCTCACGTATTATAAGAGAAGGCTTGCGAGGATAATTCCAAGCTATTATGGAGTGGTGCTTATATATTTCTTCATATATCTGGTTGTGCTTGGGGAGAGATGTCCGGTTAAGCAGGTTGGAATAAGCCTTTTGAAATACTTTACACTGACGACAACATTTTTTCCGCGCAATCTGTTATTCTGGTTTTACCTTGGAACTACGGGAACCATTGTCACAATCATGTTGTTTTATATAATTGCGCCTTTTTTGTACAAGCTTATCAACAATTTCAGGCGTTCATTGATTGCACTTATAGTGGCATTTGCAGTCTGTCAGGTGTGGGTGCATTATCTTGAAATATTGTATGCAGGCACAGAGTATGCAGGAAGGCACCCGGCTTACTTTATATATCTTTGCTTCTTTGGCGTGGCAGCTTATTTTGCAGTAAAAGAGAAGAAGATTTTCGAGTATATCACGGTGCTTATGATTATGGGCGTTGCTTTTCTGATTCTTGATGTCAGCAATACGAAGCTGTACTGGATAATCATGTTTACGACACTCCTTCTTGTGACGATGGACGTAGAGAAGTGGATACCGGATAATAGCTTTGGGCGTGGGGCAGTGTCGGTGGTGAGGTTCATATCAAAATATTCATATGCACTTTATCTGGGACATCCGATAGGCATACTCATAATGAAGAGCATTTTTAATCCTGACACAACGACAATGCCGATGGCAGTATATAAAATTGTTGAGCTTGGATTCTTTGTGCTTATGACATTCGTTGTATATATATTGTTTGAAAAGCCGGCGGCGAAGCTGTTTGGCAGCAAAGCAAAAAGAAAATAGCTGCATGATAGTTATATAAAATCGGGAGTATAGAATATGCTTTTTAATTCAGTCAGTTTTGCTGTCTTTATGACAGCAGTATTTTTAATATATTGGAACATTCCGCAAAAATACAGGTATCTGGTGGTGCTTGCCGCTAACTGTTATTTTTATATAGGGTTCGGCCTAAGGAATTTTGTGCTTCTTTGTGTTGTGTGCATTGTCACATATGCAGGTGCACTTTTTATGGAAAAGCGTGAAGGCGGTATAAGAAAGCTATGTTTTGTTCTGCCATTTGCTGTGGCGCTTGGACTTTTACTGGTGTTCAAGTATTTTAATTTTGCCGGGCAGGTGCTTGCTGACACTCTTGGAATTTTCGGAATCGGATTTACGCCTGCGGTGCTTAAGATAGCAGCCCCGATAGGCATATCCTTTTACACATTCAAAGTCATAAGCTACATGATTGAAGTATATAAAGGAAAGCTTGCACCACAGCGCAATTTTGCAAAATATGCTGTTTATGTGGGCTTCTTTCCGCAGATAGCGTCAGGACCGATTGAGAGACCGGCTCATTTTTTTGAGAAGCTTGACAGGCTGGGAGCATCGAATGGGGAAAAAGCTGACTCGGATAACGGTGGTTCATTTAATGCTGCATTTTTTAGATTTAACGGTTTCTCATATGAGAAGGCATTAAATGCGCTGAGGCTTATGGGTGTCGGATTTTTTAAAAAGATGATAGTCGCAGACCTGCTTTCCGGGTATGTGACAAAGGTTTTTTCTGATGTATATTCGTATGATGGATTTGCGCTTATGGCGGCGGCATTTCTTTTTTCTATACAGATATACTGCGACTTTGCGGGGTATTCGGATATTGCAAATGGTGCGGCACAGCTTCTCGGATTTGACGGAGCGAGAAACTTTGAGTATCCGTATTTTTCTGCTTCGGTCAAGGAATTCTGGGGAAGATGGCATATATCGCTGTCAACGTGGTTTCGCGATTATATCTACATTCCGCTTGGAGGAAGCCGTGTTGGAAGCTTAAGATATGCACTCAATATAATGATAACTTTTATGGTCAGCGGCCTCTGGCATGGAGCTAATCTCACGTTCATCGTCTGGGGAGCGCTTCACGGCGCAGTTCAGGTTGTTGAAACCTTCGCACATAATGCTTGGGCAGGACTTCACGGTCGTGACCCGAAAGACAAGTCATACAAAAAGAAGGGTGCAATGCGCCTTGTAAGCATTGCGCTTGTATTTTTATTCGCGACAGTGGCATGGGTGTTCTTTGAAGCGGACAGTGTAAGTGATGCAATGTACGTTCTCACCAATATGTGGCATGGAATTGCTTCTCCGGCGGCATATATAAAGGGTGGTCTGCAATCGATAGGCATTAACGGCAAGATGGTGCTGCATCTTGTACTTGTGATTGGAATGTTGTTTGTGTACGATTTGACGGCATATATTGCGTCACAGAGGGGCAGTACGATTTTTACACAGTTTAACAGACTGCCTAAGGCGGTAAGGTGGGTTGTGTGCATCCTTGTTGTTGATTTGATGGTGATATGGTTCATGCAGTATGGAGCGGACAGCAGCTCGTTCGTGTATTTTGAGTTTTAGTATTACGTTACATTGATGGGAAAAGGATATTTATACAAAGCTAAGTTTTGAGCCGGTTTTGTTTTGGTTATGTGTGGTATTTATAACATATGAGCAAAATCAGCTTTATGGCAGCCGAAGAATCTGATTTAGTGTAAGATTTTGCGGATGTATGGGTGAATATAACAGATTGTAAAAATAGTTGTTTTATTATTGGCAGTGTCATTGCAGGGCGGTGGCACGAAGGAGTGGTATGGGAGAGAGTAAATCTGGTTTTATCAAATTCATAGTGACTGTTATTGTATTTGTGCTGCTTGTCGGTGTATCCTTGGGCGGATATTTTGCGGTGCAGTATGTCAGGGGGAAGAACAGTCCTTCAAGCTTCGGGCCGGAGCTTTATTATGCGCTTGACCTGGCGGAGGAAAAAACGGAGTACACTAAGGTCATCATAGGCGACAGCGTGGCAAGACTTATCTTCTCACCGGATTATCAGGATGAGACGGACACGACCTGCTATCTTGCGACAAACCAGGCGATAACGGTGCTTGGCAACTATATTCTTCTTGGCCGTTATCTTGAGAATAATCCGCAGACGGAGGAGGTCTATTACATTGTCAGACCGCAGAGCCTTGCAAATCCGCTGTGGTTTAACTTTTCATTCCAGTATTTTATTGTGCCTTTCTACAATGACACATACAAGAAGTATATAGATGATGACACGAAAAAATATATCGAGGACAGGTTCGGAAAGCTGTATGCGACAAATGATATTGTCAAGAGCTTTATTGAGAACAATGCATACTATATGGACGTATATCTCAACAACGTGCTTGAGCAGCAGCTTGAGGTTCGGGATGAGAAGCATATAAGCGACTTAACGATAAAGTATCTTCCAAAGATTAAAGAGCTGTGTGACAGCTATGGAGTTAAGCTGAAGGTGATGGCAGCTCCGCTTCCAGACACCGATGATAACCACGACTGGACAGAATTTGAACAGCAGATTGTGGACAATGGACTTGAAAAGCTGCTCGGAGATTACATTGACGGCATAGATTATTACCCGGAGAGCGCATTCGCAGACGAGGCACATTTTACACAGGAGTATCTTAAGACGGAGAGGGACGAGATTATAGAAGCTCTTGGCAACGGTTTAATTTTGCGTTAATATTTGCCTTTGATAACAGCTTTTTAACCGCATTAAATTAGCTAAATTAGCTAAATTTAATTTACCCATTAACTTAAATATAATATAATACCCATAACAACAGTTATTTTGGAGGAGGTTGTTATGGGTATTTTTTTTGATGAGGAGTCACGCTCCTTTAAGCTTGATACGAGAAACAGCAGCTATGTGATTTCAGTGGTGGATGATGAGGGATTTATCGGTCATGCATACTATGGGGACAGAATAAGTGATGCGGACGTGAATTATCTGTTGAGGACGGATGAGAATCCGTTCGTGCCATCGAAGAACAACAGGGATAGGGGTTCGTTTTTCGATGCGTTTCAGACAGAGTATCCGGGAAACAATGTCGGAGATTACAGAGAGGGAGCAATAGCGGTGCGCTGCGAGGACAACAGCCGCGCAGTGAGCTTTGTGTATGCGGGGCACAGAATATATGAAGGCAAGCCAAAGCTTAGCGGACTTCCGGCGACATTTGCGGAAAATAAGAATAACAATCCGGACGATGCGAAAATATATACACTTGAAATTGATGCGATAGACCCATGCATAGGGCTTGCAGCGACATTTTGCTACAGTGTGTTTCCTGATCAGGATGTAATAACAAGAAGTGTTAAGCTAAAAAACACTTCGGACAAAAATATTTTTATTACAAAGGTTATGTCTGCGGCACTTGACCTTCCTGATGATGGATATGAGCTGCTTTCACTTCACGGCTCATGGGCGAGAGAGCGAAGGATGGAATTTAGGAAAATCGGATACGGTAAGCAGAGCGTTGGCTCAATTAAGGGCAAATCATCACATCAGGAGCATCCGTTTATAGCGCTTGTTGACAATGGCTCGTCACAGAATACAGGACATGTGTATGGATTTTGCTTTGTATATTCGGGAAATTTTCTTGCGCAGGTTGAGAAAAATCAGTTTGACAGCCTGAGAGTTCTCATGGGTATTCATCCGGAGAATTTTGAGTGGAAACTGGAGTCCGGTGAGGAGTTTCAGGCACCAGAGGTGGTGATGACATACTCTGCTTCGGGACTTGGCACGATGACGAGAAACCTGCATGATCTTTACAGGGAACACCTTATAAGAAGTCCTTATAAGGACAAGAAGCGCCCGATACTCATAAATAACTGGGAAGCTACATATTTTAATTTTGATACGGAAAAGCTTCTTTCTATTGCACATGAAGCAAAAAAGAGCGGAATAGAGATGCTTGTCATGGACGATGGGTGGTTTGGCAATAGAAATGATGACAACACAAGCCTTGGCGACTGGTTTGTTAATGAGGAAAAGCTTCATGGAGGATTAAAATACCTTGTCGATGAAGTGAACAAAATCGGTCTTAAGTTCGGAATCTGGTTCGAGCCGGAGATGATATCACCTGAGTCGAAGCTCTATAAGGAGCATCCGGACTGGGCTATTGCCATTCCGGGACGTGATGCATGCCGCTCAAGGAACCAGTATGTGCTTGATTTGTCAAGACCTGAGGTAGTTGATTACTGTTATGAGGCGGTTGCGGGAATACTTCGCAGTGCCAATATCGAGTATGTGAAGTGGGACATGAACCGTGAGCACACTGACCTTCACAGCAGCTATCTGCCGGCAGACAGGCAGGGAGAGCTTGAACACAGATATATGCTCGCAGTGTATGAGCTTCAGGAAAGACTTATGAAGGAGTTCCCGAAGCTTCTGCTTGAGAATTGTTCCGGAGGCGGAGCAAGATTTGATGCAGGAATGTTGTATTACAGTCCGCAGATCTGGTGCTCGGACGACACGGATGCCATTGAAAGACTTGCCATACAGGAGGGAACAGCGCTCATTTATCCGCTTTCAACGATGGGAGCACATGTGTCTGACTGCCCGAACCATACGGTAGGCAGAGTGACACCGTTTAAGACAAGAGGCGATGTGGCTCTGTGCGGAACCTTCGGCTATGAGCTTGATATCACGAAGATACCGCAGGATGACAGAGCTGCCATTACTGAGCAGATTAAGACATATCATAAGTACAATGAACTTGTAAGAAACGGCGATTACTACAGACTGGCATCATATCAGGAAAATAACCTCTATGACTGTTATATGATAGCTGCAAAGGATAAATCGGAGGCGCTCTTAACTTATGTTCAAGTGCTAAACAGACCGAATTTCAAGAGCAGAATAGTAAAACTTGCCGGACTTGCACCGGATAAGGAATACAAGGTGCTGTATGAGGGTGATGATGGCATGGAAAGTAACAGCGATAACGAGAATGGTGCGGGAAATGCTCCGGTATTTCACGGTGACACTCTTATGAGTGCCGGACTTAAGCTTCCTAATATGTGGGGAGATTTTAAGAGCACGCTGGTACACCTTGTAGCAAAACAGCCGTAAAGCGATGAGTCGAGGTATGCGTTTACACCCGAATCTTATCAGAGAGTAAAGAGGAGGTACAGGTTTGAAGAAATCAGTGCGTCTTGCAGATATAGGTGCAAGGCTGGGTGTTAGTACTGTTACGGTGTCTAAAGCGCTGTCAGGGCAGAAGGGCGTCAGCGACACACTGAGAAAGCAGATTGTCGAACTTGCTGACAGCATGGGTTATGTGCCGCCGTCAAAGGAACCAAGGCAGGCGAAGCAGCGCAGCTATACACTCGGAGTGATTGTAGGTGAAAGATATATTGATAAATATGATTCATTTTATCTGCAAATGTATAAGCAGATTACAGGGCGTGCCATTTCAAGGGAATGCTTTGCCGTCATGGAGCCAATCAGCTTAGAGGCAGAGAAAAATAATATAATGCCGAAGCTTGTTACAGACAAGAGAGTTGACGGAATAATTGTTATGGGACGGCTAAGCTGGGAATATCTTGACTACCTTAACGAAAACTGTACCATACCAATTATATACCTTGATTTTTGTGACAATAAAAAGGAAGCAGATGCGGTTATATCTGACAGCTACTATGGAGCATACAGGCTTGCAAACTATCTGTTTGAAATGGGACATACGAGGGTTGGCTATATTGGGACAGTGCTTGCGACAGGCTCAATCACGGACAGATATATGGGGTATCTTCGTGCGATGATGGAGCATGGATGTGAAGTAAAGCCGGAATGGGTAATTGATGACAGAGAGATGGAGCATGGAAGCATAGACCCTGAAAAATATATCTGTCTGCCAAATAAGCTTCCGACAGCATTTGTATGTAATTGTGACCTGGCGGCAAGTTATCTTATAAGAAAGCTTGAAGCGCATGGACTAAAGGTGCCACAGGATATCTCTGTTGTCGGATATGATAATTTTATATATCCGGGAATGTGTGATGTCGGGATAACAACATACGAGGTTGACATAAAGGAGATGGCAAGAAGAGCTGTTCATACCCTGATAAAAAAAATATCGGGTGAGGATTACAGGCATAGAGTGTACATTGTTGAGGGGCAGCTTGTGATTAAGGAAAGTGTAAGAAAGCTATAGTTATGGGAAGGAGAGGTTACAAAATGAATAATGTGATACTTACACCCGGCATTGACACTATCAAGGCGGACGATGCGCTCATAAGAATGAAAAGTGAGGTTACGGATGAGCTGACCATGAGGATAATTCCATTTTGGAAAAGTCTTTTAGATGATGAGGACGGCGGATATTATGGATGGCTTTCATATGCTTTGGTGCTTGACAGAAAAGCGGAGAAGGGATGCATATTAAACAGCAGGATAACATGGTTCTTTGCTAATGCGTACACACTTTTAAAAGATGATGGTCTTCTTAAGGAAGCGCAGCATGCGTATGATTTTATGAAAGATAAATGCATAGACCGTGAATATGGAGGAATATTCTGGTCTGTTACACACGATGGCAAGCCGCTTGATACCACAAAGCATACATACAATCAGGCGTTCGCAATATATGCGCTATCATCATACTATGAGGCGGCGCATGACGATGAGGCGCTTGAGCTTGCGTATGCTTTGTACAATATTATTGAGACAAAATGCCGTGATGAAAAAGGTTATCTTGAGGCATTTACCAGGGACTTCAAGCCGGCGAGCAATGAGAAGCTGTCCGAGAACGGTGTTATGGCAGGCAGGACGATGAATACGCTGCTTCATGTCTTTGAAGCGTACACAGAGCTGTACCGTGTGACTGCCGATGAGAAGGTTAAAGGAAAGCTCTGCGACATATTAAATCTTTTCGCAGATAAGATGTATAACCCTGAGAAAAAGCGTCAGGAAGTATTTTTTGACATGGACTATAACACGCTCATCGACCTTCACTCATATGGACATGATATTGAGACTTCGTGGCTGATTGACAGAGGAATAGAGATAATCGGAATGCAGGAAAAGAGACAGGGTATAGCGGACGGAGTGTATCAGAAATTATACGATAAGCTCACTCCGATTACAAAGGCGCTTGCAAAGCATGTGTATGACGAAGCATTTAACGGCAATTCACTTGCAAACGAGTGTGAAAAAGGTGTTGTGGACACGACAAGAGTATGGTGGGTTCAGGCGGAGACGGTGATTGGATTTTTGAATGCGTATGAAAAAAATCCGGATGCGGCTGAGTACAGGGATGCGGCACTTTCGCAGTGGGAGTTCATTCAGTCGTACCAGATTGACAGAAGACCGGGCTCGGAGTGGTTCTGGGCTGTAAACGAAGATGGAACGCCGCAGGAGGGCAGACCGATTGTGGAGCCGTGGAAATGCCCATACCATAATGGCCGCATGTGCATGGAAATTATCAAAAGAATACAATAGCTAAACGATTAATCCTATATGCGGACTGTCAGGTGTTCAAAAATGTCCGGCAGTGTATTAATAAGCTTATATAGCTGTCCGGAAAAAATCGAGTTTTGCAATCACCTATAGAGATTGAGCGAATAAAAGGAGAGAGTATTACATGATTCATGAGAGATATTTTGTCGAGAAAAATAAGCAGGAGACACTGCTTGCAAGAAAGAATAATAAGAGTGATTTCTATAATGGAATATATGACAGATATGAGTATCCGGTTCTCACAAGGGAGCACACGCCGATTGAGTGGAGATATGATTTGAATAAGGAGACGAATCCTTATTTTATGGAGCGCCTTGGAATCAATGCGGTTATGAACTCAGGTGCTATTATGCTTAACGGCAAATATTATCTGATTGCGCGTATAGAAGGAAACGACAGAAAATCGTTTTTCGGTGTTGCTAAGAGCGACAACGGTGTTGATGGTTTCAGATTTTGGGATTATCCAGTAGTAATTCCGGATACATGCCCGGAGGAAACTAATGTCTATGATATGAGACTTACGCAGCATGAGGACGGATATATCTATGGAGTGTTCTGCTCTGAGAGCAAGGATACTAATTCAAAGGATTTGTCAGCGGCAGTGGCGGCGGCAGGAATTGTGAGAACCAAGGATTTAAAGACATGGGAGAGACTTGACAATCTCACTACACTCCATTCTCCGCAGCAGAGAAATGTTGTCCTTCATCCTGAATTTGTCGATGGCAGGTATGCATTCTATACAAGACCTATGGATGATTTCATCGAGACAGGAAGCGGTGGAGGTATCGGCTTCGGACTCTGCGATGATATCACTCATGCGGTTATAGATGAAGAGAAGATGACAAGCATAAGAAAATACCACACGATTACGGAAGTAAAGAACGGAGCCGGTGCCACGCCGATTAAGACGGACAGAGGCTGGATTCATATTGCACACGGTGTCAGAAATACGGCAGCAGGGCTCAGATATGTAATCTATGCTTTTGCAACAGATTTAAAAGACCCATCCAAGGTGATTGCTGAGCCTTCAGGACTTCTCATCGGGCCTAGAGGTGATGAGAGAGTCGGCGATGTGAGCAATGTTGTGTTCACCAACGGCGCTATTGTCAATGACAAAAACGAGGTATTCATCTACTATGCATCTTCTGACACAAGGCTTCATGTTGCGACCACAACAATAGATAAGCTTGTCGACTATGTATTCAACACACCGCAGGACCCACTTCGTTCACCTGACTGTGTAAAGCAAAGATGTGAGCTTATCTCAAAGAATCAGGAATTGTTAAAGGAAGCAAAGATGTAAGAAGATAGCTTAGTTTTAGCCGGTTATGCGCAGAAGCACACGACATATGCGGCTTCAAAGTATTGGGCTTGCGATATGGTAAAATTGTATGACATGTCATACATAATTAAGCTTACGAGTATGTTGCGACACACGAATACTATAATAAGCAGGTGATTGTAAAACCTGCTGACAGCATGGGCTGATTGCATAGACTACCGGAGGACTGCATAACGTCCGGTGCATGTACTGAGCTTTGCAATTACCTATAATGAATAAGATAAGGGAGGACCGGGTTATGGTTATAAGTCCGTCAGACTGGCGTCTGACTTACTGTGGGAGAATAGATTTTGATAATCCTGATGCACCTGTCATGGTATATGCATCAAGCTATGTCACATTTAAATTTACAGGGAATTTTTTGAAGGTAAGGCTTACTAACAAGCGCTCATGCTGGAGTAACAGAATGGGCTGCATTGTAGATGGAGTGCAGACCGCTGTGCTCTTGCATGAAGATGATGCTGAGCATGAGTATACTGTTTTTGAGAAAGAACTATCCGGAGGAGCAAAAACAGATACTTCGGCTGTGGATGGTGTAAATAATTCCGACAGCGCAGATGATTGCGGAATATGGCATGAGGTGATTTTTTTCAAGCGACAGGACTCAGCAGACTATGTCACGATTTACGGTTTTGAAATTGAAGATGGGGCGGAGCTTGCGGTAAATGAAGCTGAGAGAGCTAAAGGGCTGAAGCTTGAAGTTTACGGTGACAGTGTCTCATGCGGCGAGGTTTCGGAGGCGGTTGATTATGTCGGTAAGCAGGACCCTGTGCATAACGGTGAGTTTTCTAACAGCTGGTATTCCTACGCTTGGATGACAGCAAGAAAGCTTAATGCGAAGCTACATAATATTTCGCAGGGTGGAATTGCACTTCTTGATGGCACAGGATACTTTGGCGCACCGGAATACCTTGGAGTGGAGTCCTGCTATGACAAGATTGAGTATTTTCCGGGACTCGGAGGTGTAAAAAAATGGGATTTTGGTAAATATACTCCGGATGTTGTTGTGGTTGCCATAGGACAGAATGATGCCAATCCCGACAATTATATGCCAAAGGATTACAATGGCGGTAAGGCAAAAAGATGGAGAGCGCACTATGAGAGCTTTGTGAGAAAACTTATGGAGCTGTATCCGTCAGCGCATATAATTCTGGCTACGACAATACTTATGCATGATGCCGCATGGGACAGAGCGATAGATGATGTGTGTACGCAGATAGCGTCTGAAAGAGTCCACCATTTTCTGTATAGGAGAAACGGAGCCGGGACACCGGGACATATAAGGATACCGGAGGCAGAGGAGATGGCGGAGGAGCTTGCCGTATATATAGAAAAAAGCTGTTTGGAAAAGGGGATTAACAATGAATGATTTAGCAAAATATATTGATTTTGGGCAGGGAGCTGCCAATCCGGGTTACATATGGAATATTAAGAACGTGATGAAGAGAGCCGAGGCAGGTGAGAAGCTCACTATTGGATTTATAGGAGGCTCGATAACACAGGGAAGCCTGTCATCAACACCGCAAAAATGCTATGCTTATCTTGTATATGAATGGTGGGTCAGGACATTCCCGAATGCAAGGTTTGAATATGTAAATGCAGGAATAGGCGGGACAACATCGCAGTTCGGCGTTGCGAGGGCACAGGATGATCTGTTAAGCAAAAATCCTGATTTTGTCATAGCGGAATTTTCGGTAAATGATGAGAGCACAGAGCATTTTATGGAAACATACGAAGGGCTTGTCAGGAAAATTCTTTCATCAAAACTGCAGCCTGCACTCATGCTTGTACATAATGTGTGCTATAACAATGGTTCGAGTGCACAGCTTGTCCATTCAAGGATTGCAAAGCACTACAATATACCGTCTGTAAGCATGCAGAGCACATTGTACAAGGCATTGTTAGACTGCAGGTTCGATAATAGAAGAATTACACCGGATGACCTTCATCCGAATGACTGTGGACATGAGCTGGTAAGCATGGTGATTACTAGCAGGCTTGAGCAGATAAAAAATACAGTAAAGGCTGAATATGAGACGGCTAAGTCATCAATGCAGAAAAATAATTCCGGTATGGCTTCAATGGTTCAGGCACTTCCAAAGCCGCTCACAGCCAATGCGTATGAAGATTCGATAAGATACCAGAATTACAATTCTGCGCCTAAGCTTGATGGCTTTGAGGCAGATATGTCCGGGCAGACGAGCATAACGGACTGCTTTAAGAGAGGTTTTACTGCATCAGAGCTTGGAGCCGGAATCACTTTTAAGGTGAGCGGAAGCTGTATAGCAGTGCAGTTCAGAAAGACAATTCATAAGCCGGCACCTGTTGCCGTTGCCGTGATTGACGGTGATGAGAAGAACGCAGTCACATTAGATGCCAATTTTGACGAGACATGGGGCGATAAGCTTGAACTGTACACACTTTTAGAGCATGGTGAGAATAAGGAGCACACTGTACAGATTAAGCTTGTAAGGACAAGTGAAGCAGATGCGTCAGAGTTCTACCTTGTGTCAGTGATTGGAAGCGGAAGATAATACATAAAGTTAAATTGACATAGCATGTGTTGATGCTCTAAAATACTGATGTTGGGGTCAAATCAACAACTATTTGTAAATTGAGTTAATTGTTTTTGAATTGTGTAATAACTAATAAGTAAAATTTCTATAATAAAGTAATTTATCAGGTTGATTGAACATGGTTATATCAAATAGTTTAAGTTTAAAACAATTAATACATGTTAGTGAAAGTGTTTTATTTGTCCCATCATCTGCTTGGCGAAACAGGCAGAAACGTAAAAACAGTATATTGCATATGGAAAATCTGCAGAATGGAGAGAGATATGTTCAGAGATGATTTTGTGTGGGGTGTTGCAAGCAGTGCATACCAGATAGAAGGAACGGACCCGGATGACGGAAGAGGAAAATGTGTGTGGGATGTATTTACTGAGGAAGGACATATCCATGAAAATCAGAATGCATATACCGCATGCGACCATATGCACCGCTACAGGGAAGATTATGCTCTTATGAAGCAGTTTAACATAAAGGCTTACCGCTTTTCCATGAACTGGGCGCGCATACTCCCGGAAGGAACCGGAAGAGTGAACGAAAAAGCGATATCAATGTACCGTAATATGATAATTGCCATGAAGGAAAACGGAATCACACCATATATCACAATGTTTCACTGGGAGCTTCCGCAGGCACTTCAATTAAATGGTGGGTGGCTTAACCCGGAGATTGTGGACTGGTTTGGCGAGTATGCAAGGGTGGTTGCAGAGAATTTTGCCGATTTGTGCGATTATTTTATCACAATAAATGAGCCGCAGTGCGTTGTGGGGCTCGGACATCTTAGCGGCGTTCATGCGCCGGGCGTGAAGCATTCGATAGCTGATACGTTTCAGATTGCGCACAATCTTTTAAAGGCACATGGCAAGGCAGTGATAAATTTAAGAAAATATGCCGGAAAGCCTATTAAAGTCGGATACGCACCGACAGGCGGCGTGGCTTATCCTTATACCGATTCACCGGAGGATATAGAAGCGGCAAAGAAAGTGTATTTTGGCTTTTACAATCCGATGGATAACTGGACCTGGAATGTTTCATGGTTCTCTGACCCTGTATTCTTGGGGCATTATCCTGAGGAGGGACTAAAAAAGTTCGAGAGATATCTACCTGATATCACGAAGGAGGACATGGAGCTTATTCACCAGCCGCTTGATTTTATGGGGCAGAATATATATAACGGCTATTATGTTCGCGCAGGTAAGGACGGTGAGCCGGAATTTGTTGACAGAGCACCAGGATTTGCACATACCGCAATGGGCTGGCCGGTGACACCAAGAGCATTTTATTACGGAATCAGGTTTCTCTATGAAAGATACCGTCTTCCATTATATATAACCGAGAACGGAATGTCCTGCCATGACTTTTTAAGCAGTGACGGCAAGGTTCACGACCCTAACAGAATAGCTTTTCTTGAGAGCTACATTAAGGGAATGGAGAAGGCTGTCGATGAAGGCGCTGATGTCAGAGGGTATTTTGAGTGGACATTCCTTGATAACTTCGAGTGGGCAGAAGGCTATACGCAGCGCTTCGGAATGGTATATGTTGATTTTGCGACGCAGGAGCGACTTCCTAAAGATTCAGCATATTGGTATGCACAAGTAAGTAAGAGCAATGGAAGGTGCCTGCCTGAGACAGGGTGGCTTTGGTGTTGATATGGATGAGAATAAGATAGTAGATTTAGCTGTGTTTATGGGGCAGAGTAATATGGCAGGGCGTGGAACGGCAGCGGATGCTCCTGTGCTTACGGCCGGGATGGGCTATGAATTCAGAGCTGTCACGGCACCTGACAGACTGTATGCACTACAGGAGCCGTTCGGAAAGGATGAGAATAATCCTGATGGAGTATATGAACCGGGAATGAAAACAGGTTCTATGGTTTCAGCTTTTGTAAAGGCGTGTGTGGAGATTACTCATGTACCGATTGTAGGTGTATCATGTTCTAAGGGTGGTTCGAAGATAGCGGAGTGGATGCCGGGAACCGCCTATTATAAAGATGCGCTGCATCGCATTGCTGCCTGCAAAAAGTGGCTTATGGATAACGGATATACAATACGTCACAGCTACATACTATGGTGTCAGGGCTGCACCGATGCAGACATAGGGACACCGACAGATGTGTATAAAGATAAGACTAAGAATGTACTTCTTAGTTTCTTAAATGATGCAAATTTAGAAAGGTGTTTTCTGATTCAGATAGGTAATCACAGGGATGAACCGGAACTTTATGTTCGCATACAGCAGGCTCAGGAGGAGCTTGCAGATGAAAATGAGGATATTGTGATGGTGAGCAGGCTGTTTAAGACTTTTGCAAAGAAAGGTCTTATGAAGGATGAGTTCCACTATCTTCAGGAGGGGTATAACCTCGTAGGTGAAGACGCTGGCAGGCATGTGGCGGAGTGGTTAGGATAGAATAAGAGTGTAATTAAGCAGAGCTCTAAGAGCAACTAAAAATTAAGCAGAATCCTAAGGACAACTGATTTTTTCAAAGACGCAATATACATAAATACAGTGCGTCATATACAATAAAGTTTATGTTTTACGTACAAATTATAGGGGATTGTATGATATACACCCTTGTGGCTGTTATGCTTTGCAATGACATAATTATTTAGTTATTGTAGGAATTGCCTCTATAAATAATTATTTTATGAAGCAGGAATGGCTGCTTACGTATATTATATTTATGTCTGCATAAAAAAGGTTTTATGCAGGCAGGCTTATGCCGTATGTGGGATTTCCTGCTTCTGAATATCAAATGTATTATATATCAGATTTTTATACTCAATATTCAAAAGGCTGAACAGTTAGCTGTTATTAAAATGCCGGATTCATAAATAAAGTATGTACCAGTTAATCATGCAGCATCACATATACTATTTTCATAAAAATCTAAAAAATCAAACAATTAAGAAAAAAACATTAAAAACTAACTTTAATTTTGACCTTTACAAAGCTTAATTAATGTGGTAGCATAACCAAGCCTTAAAACAAGGGATATTCCGCTTTTAATGGCGGAATCGGATAAATTGTAAACATTTTTTTGAAAAAAGAAAAAATTCGATAAAAAGCTGTTGACAAT
>OGOW01001219.1_pt1 | contig 24834 bp, 26 predicted proteins | sample 1552781 | NCBI WGS metagenome assembly OGOW01 (sample SAMEA2580145, study PRJEB22360) | human gut metagenome | biome: human gut; feature: human-associated habitat; material: faeces | place: Denmark | collected 2008/2010
CCTGTGCCTGCTGCCGAAGCGCTCAGGGAAATGGTACCTGCCTTCAGCCCCACATTCGTACATGCTCCATTATAGATACCCTGCGCTGCCTCCACAGTAAGCGTTGTCCTGTCAGACATTGTCTTAATTGCATACCAGAGAACCGGCAGTCCAAGTACATGCAGTCTGTAGCCTTCCTTCTCCTCTTTCTCTTCCACTCTTGTTTTAATATACTTACGGGCATAATTCAGTCTGCTCTTAATCGTATTCACAGAACATTCCATCATTTCCGCAATCCGCTCTACCTTCAAGCCGTCAAAATAATAAGCCACCACTGCTGCCCTTTGCAGTTCCGGCAGTTCCTCGATAATCCCCCGGATAATCTCTGCGGTTGCCTTCTGCTGTGCAGTAAGCTCCGGCATGACATCTGTGTCATTATTTTCCAGCGTATCAAACAGCCCCTCTGCCTCTTCTGTCAGTAAAACATCCTTTCTCTTCCTGAAAATCTTCATACCCTGATTATAAGCAATTCCGTCCAGCCATGAGTACAGTGCTTCCGCCGACTGCAAAGTATGTATGTTTTTATATGCCTCCACAAACACAATCTGAGTCAAATCCTGAGCATCTTCTTCCTTTTTCATTATCTGCTTTGCCCTGAAATAAACCCGGTTATATGTTGCAGAATAGACTGCATTAAATCCCCTTTCCTCTCCACTTTTCATTTGTTGTATTGCCTTTTTTAAAGTATCTTCCATGTCCTCTCTCCTTCGCATCACTATTTTTCGGAATAGCTTACTGCTCCTTTCTGTTAATAAGTACCAGCAAAAGGTAATCCGGTTTTAAAAAAGAGAAAAATTTTTTAAAAATATAATACGACAGATTCAGAGGACATACAATGCACCAAATTTGATTTTTCCAAATGCAGTTATTGACAACTTTCTTTTATTATGTCATGATGTTTTTATCCTGCAGTTTTCACATTTGCAGTATTTCAAAAGTCTGGCGGTTCCGCCACTTTTTCAAAACACATCTTACAATTCAAAGGAGGACTTTGCCTATGGCAGTCAAAAACACATCTTACACCCTTGCTGATATTCTCGGCGAACCCATCACAGAACAGGAAGCACTTGCACTGATAAAACAGGCAACAGATTCTGATACCTTCCGAAGCTTTAATATTATGGAGGAAGCCTGCCGCCGGAAGCTGCTGCAGTTTCTCATGGGAAAAAGTGGACTTTCCATCACCTATGATAGCGTTTTCAAGCATGTTATGATGCCCGGCGAAACCACAGACCGGCTGGGGCAGTTCCTGTCCGTCATCCTTGGCGAACCAGTACAAATCAAACAAGTCCTCCCACAGGAGGGCAGCCAGATAGCAGAAAGCGGCTCCTTTATCATTGCAGACATTATTGTCAGCACGAGAGATGGTTCGATTATGAACGTGGAAATCCAGAAAATCGGTTATCACTTCCCCGGAGAACGTGCAAGCTGCTACACTGCCGATATGATTATGCGGCAGTATAATTACCTGAAAAACAGAAACCGGAACTTTACTTACCGGGACATGAAACCTGTTTACCTCATCGTTTTTATGGAAAACAGCCCAGCCCTGTTTAAAACCACCGACCAGTACATTCATAAAAAATGTTCCTATTTCAATACTGATATTAAACTTAATCTTCTTGAAAATATTATCTTCATATCCCTTGACACATTTCGTTCCGTAGTCCACAATATAACTACCAGGCAGGAAGCATGGCTGAAATTCCTGACGGAGGACAATCCGGAAAAGATAGTCCGGTTCGTAAACCAGTATCCGGAATTTCTCCCGTATTATCAGGATATCATCACATTCAGGAAAAAACCGGAGGAGTTGATACATATGTTTTCTGATGCATTAAGAGAGATGGACAGAAACACAGAGCGGTATATGGTGGAAGAACTGAATAAACAGGTGGAGGATTTGAAAGCAGAATTAAACACAACGATTGCAGAGAAAGATGCAGCACTTATCCAGAAGGATTCTGAGCTTATTAAAAGAAACTCTGAGCTTGCTGACATGCGTTCTCTTGTTCAGGAGCTCACCAAAGAGCTTACCCAGTACAAACAGGAGGCTTCCACTTCCCACACAAAGTAACGGCAAAAGACCCGGCAGATTATTCTGTCGAGTCTTTTTTTACCATTTCACTACCCGTAATACATTTATGATACTTCTCAGCCCTGTTTTTTCCTGTATCCACAGTCGCAATAAGGTCCGCCGGAGGCAAGGGTGTATTCCCTGACAAAATCAGTAACACCGCCTGCTTCACTCATTGTGTAATCAAGACGGCACATCGCCGGTATCTGCTCGGTGAGCCCCAGTTCGTTCATTAACTTACATATTCCGCAGGATGTAAATCTTGCCTCATAGCCGCTCCCATCCTCATACTCATAAAAATCCATATTCCATGAATAGGGATTTCTGTCCCCCGCTTTTAGTTTTGCGGTATCTTTCATTGAATTGATATCTGCTTCCGAGTACTTTTTCTTTCCACTCATCCGGCAAAACCACTGCATCATTCCCGTCATCATGGACTTTTTATAATACTCCGTTGCATCCTCAACACCGGGCAATGTCGGCATATTCAGGAAAAATGCAGACAGCATTGCACAATTCACTATATTCATTTTGAATCTGTCTGCCTTCTCAAACTCAGGAAGCCCCTCTATAAGCTCTCTGTACTTTTTCTTTGCAGCCGCAGTTATTTTTCTGCTTTCTTTTTCATCATACTTCAAAACCTCTGTGAGATTTTTTCTAAATGATTTTCCAAAAACCATCCACATCCCCATGGGCATACCTGCATATTTCATACAAACCGACCTCCTTTCAACATTTATTTCAATAAATATATAGCTTATATCTTTATGTAAAAAGTATACCGCATTTTTGCCTTCTGTGACAGTAGTCAGATTCAAAAAACTTATATATCTATCTTATAGCCATGTTCTATGAGAATGTAGTTGATTCCATTCTTTTTTGCAAGCGCTAAAAAATTCACATTATCTTCCAGCACACTTTCCAGAGTTCAGTCCTCATCATTCATTCGTTTTTCGATAACACCTGCATACCGCTTGATATCGTCAAAATGTGCCCGTATATAATTTTCGCTCATAACCAGACAGAAGAACTTTATACTCTCAAGGTAATCGTTGGAAAAATCCTTTTTCCAATCAAGCGGAATATAACAACCTTCAACAACAAGATTCTGCCCGTTTTCTATTACAGTTTTTATCATTTCCCGAACAACAGGCCATAGATATTCCGTCAGTTCAGCATCCTCACTCATTGGTGTAAGTTTCGTATTCCCACTGCGTATTAGTCCCATTTTCAAATGGTCTATTGATAAATAAGGATATTTGTATTTTTCGAGAAGCCTTTGTGCCAACAGGGGTTTACCTGTACTTCCAATAACCTGCTGTTCTGTTATTGCAAGAATCCCCTTTTCCGGGCTTCCTCTATCAGTTCAGGTTGAATCAGTGGATATGTCCAATTATCCACTAACTCATCTGTAAAAATAATTTCTTCTATTTCACTGTGGATTTCTTCAAAGGAATAAATATCCGCAATATATAACATTCCGTATATTTCATCACTTATATTTTCATTTATTCTTGTCTTCCCCTTGACAGAATACGCACAGATAGGTCTTATTGTAAAATCAATTGCTCCTGTTTCTTCTCTCAACTCGCGTTTAGCGGTACCTAAAATCAGTTCTCCTTTTTCTCTATGACCTCCAGGTGCCTCATATGTATCCCTCTCTTTATGTTTACAGAATACCCATTTCCCATTTCCCATTTGCTTTGGAAATAATCACTGCGAACTTTAATAAAGCATCCTCTACATTATCATAAAATTTGATTTCCATTTTCTCCCCTTTCAAATCTGGAATTTAGATTCTTGAAATTATTTCAATAGTTTCATTGATAATACTCTCAAGTTCTTTGGCACCATCAATAACATAATCGCAAGTTGATAAATGATTTTTCATCATCTGAATATAGGCTATTCTTGCACATTTTAAATATGTATCCATTTCATTGCAAATTTCATCTGACGTAGCCTCTTTCATATCTCTAAGAACTCTTCGAGCCATTGCTATATCTAATGGTGTATCAATAAATATGCAACAATCCAAATAAGGTTTTATCATCTGATGTTGGTATGCAAATGGATAGTCCAACAGTAAACAGTCATATACACCGCTGCGGACTATTTTATCAATATCAGTTTTTAACGGCGATAAGTCCCATACATGAACATCTGCTCCTTCTGACACCCATTTTGAAAAGTCTTCCACTTCTCCTTCAAATGAGTAGTCATCAAAGTGTAATGATGCTGTTCTTGGAAGCCTATCTTTGACTGCATTTACGACCGTTGTTTTTCCGCCTGCTGTCACAGCTCCAATTGCTATTATTTTCATTATATTCTCCTACAAATTCCGATTGAGATTTCACCTGTTTTAAGAAATTTAATAACTGTTATATTTTGTTATTAAATTCTCCGCAATCCCTTGAAAACACTGGATTTATCGCAGGTGAGTTTTTTCTTAGACTTTCCCTTATGTTATATCTTCCCATATGGATTTACGAACTCTGATAAGGGAAAAACAAGGGAAAGAAAATTCTCTAAACAGTATAACACAAAATGAAAACGACATGGTGAACTGATTGAAATGCTTCTACTCATATCTCCATTTACATTTTATTATTTCTACAATTTAGAAATTCGCACTATTATTTGTAAATGGAGATTGATTCATCTAAAATTATTTTATTGTCGACTGTATTTTACTGCTTTCACGACTGTTTCAATGCCATTAATTGTTAATGCCAAAATGATGATTGAGAGAAATACCTTATTAAAATGTATAAAAACATGTGAAATAACTTCTGCATCCGTTCCAAATAACTGCTCAATACCATCAAAAAATCCACTATTCATAATCCTATCATTTAACAGCCAAATGCTTGTTAATGCTCCATCAATAATATTGGTGATAATGGTAACAAGCATCACCCTTCTTCCGGATTATCTGACAAGCCAATCGGCTCCCTGTTATAATACCATCAATACGCATATACTATCTATATCTCTATACGCATTGAATAAGACAACTTGTTTATAATAATGTCTTGTGTACAAGACAATATTGATATATAATTATCTCATATAGAAAGAGGTGACATATATTATGAATCGAGATACTTTAAAACAAATCATGATTGATCAAAAAGATATTTATCTCAACAATCCATTAATAACAAGACAATATTTTCTAGAAGCCAATGTCAACTATTGCTTTGTTGGTATCAGAAGAACCGGAAAGTCATATATGATGTATCAACAAATAAAACAATTAGAAGCCGATGGAATTCCCCTATCCCAAATTATTTATGTAAATTTTGAAGATGAGCGTCTTTTGGAAATGACTGCTGAAGATTTAAATCTCATTTTAGAAATTGGATTAGAAATATCTGAAACTGATATCAAACCATATTTATTTTTAGACGAGATTCAAAATATTAACGGGTGGGAGAAGTTCGTTCGCAGAATTGCAGATATGAAGTATCGAATCAATATTACCGGCAGTAATAGTAAAATGCTAAGCAGCGAAATAGCTTCCACTTTAGGCGGGCGTTTTGTTATTATGAATATTTATCCATATTCTTTCTCTGAATATCTTATTGCAAATAATATGACAAAGAATTACCTGGATGTTATTAGCACCAAAGACAGGGCAGATGTCCAAAATCAATATAACAAATATGTAACCTATGGAGCATTTCCAGAATTAGTTGAGATAAGAAATAAACGAGCTTTTTTAAACAGCATCTATCAAACTGTGTATCTCGGTGATATTATAACCAGAAATAAAATCACCAATGATTTTGCAATAAGGCTAATCCTAAAGAAAATTGCAGAATCTGTCACAAAACCTTTATCGTATAACCGACTGACTAATATATTAAAAAGTAGTGGAATGTCTATCGGTAAACAAACCGTAATAAACTATGTCAGCTATATGACAGACTCCTACCTGCTCTTTACTCTGCAAAACTATGCCGCCAAACTTGTAGAAAAAGAGACTTCTCCTAAGTATTACTTTATGGATACCGGACTTCTAGGACTTATGCTGCTAGACTGCAAATCTGCTCAGCTGGAAAATCTTGTTGCAATCGAACTGATACGACGTTATGGTACCGAAAATGTCTATTTCTTTGAGAATAATGTAGAAATTGACTTTTATATACCATTAGACAATCTTGCTATTCAGGTCAGTATGCAGGTTCTGGATAACATAGATACAAGAGAACGTGAAACCAGAGCCTTTGTGAAGCTAAATAATTTTATCCCCAACGCCAAATGTATTCTCATTACTAATAGCGAAGAGGCGGTGATTGATTGCGATGGGATCAATATTGAGGTAATTCCTATTTGGAAATGGTTGTTGGATAACTAATCGAGTAGGAGGCTGTGATTAACCATCGTCCTCTCACAGCACCGTACGTACCGTTCGGTATACGGTGCTTTCAATAGTTGACGTGCACGGACTGGTAAGCTGTGGCTAAACATCTTCATTTTAACCTTACTCCTTTACAATACTGTTTTATTTCTCAGACAGCATCCTCTCCAGCTTTTTCTTTCCGGTCTCATAGTCTGTAAACACTATTCCCTCCATGCCAAGCTTTCTGCCACCCTCGATATTCTCCAGTCTGTCATCTATGAACACACATTCTTCCGGATTCAGATTATATTTGTCAAACAGACACTGATAGATACCGGCATCAGGCTTTATCATCCCAACCATAGCTGAAATGACTTTGCCGTCAACAAGTGACACAAGACTAAGTTCACTGTGTGTATGAAGTTCGAAATATTCCTTTGGATAATTCGATAACAAATACACTTTATAGCCTCTGCTCTTTAACTCCTTAATCCAGTCTGCTGCATAGTCGAATGCCTTTACAACAAAAGCCTTTCCCTCTTTAAAAAATCTCCTGATATCCGCCTCATACTGTGGAGCCACCTTAACCATCTCATCAATTATCTCGTTCTCAGGAATTACACCACGGTCCAGCTCAACCCAGACAGGGTTTTCATATGTTGCATGGGCTAAAGCTGCTATTTTATTTTCTTCAATGCCAATCTCACGCATTGCCTCGTCCGGCTGGAACCTGACAAGCACGTTTCCTATATCAAATATTATGTTTTTAATCATTTATTTTTTCTCCTACAACCCTGCACCTCTTCCTGCAAAAAGCAATACCATATGCTAAAATATCGCACCTGCCCTCATCGCGCAGAGCCTCATCATACCTCTTCTCCTTAATCTGCGCCATAGCAGCCTCACACGCTGCATCAAGGCTTATCATCTCTTTTGCATATTTCACTTCAATAACGATACCTGCATCCGGGTCCTCCGGCTTGATTAAAATATCACTGAAACCGTCTCCCGACTCACGATTTGACTTAATAAGCCAGCCCGGATTGCTTCCGCGAAGCAGACCGAGGAGCAGACCGTGATAGAAGTTCTCCTTCATATCATCAGAAGCCTTGGTATCAAGTATACTTATCATGCGGCTCATCACGATGTTAAGCTGTCTTGCAATCTGCTTCTCATCTTTATCAAGGATGGCTCTAGATAAAAGCTTCATGGTATCATCATCTTTTGCGACAACAGCCTTGAACCACTCCTGAATCTGGAGAACAAACACTTCACGCACCTCTTTATTTGGAATCACCAGCTTGTAGGCATAGCTCCCGCTGTCAGGCAGCCTGACCTCACCAGCCTTAGTCAGGTAGCCTGTTGTAAAAAGTACGCTCCACAGATTGTCTATAGTATTGTCAATCTCATCATAGGTCAAGTCAAGGCGGAGCTGTTTCTCAACAAAACCACCAGCCACGAGCTTTTCTATCTCATCTCTCGTAGTCTGGTCCGCCTTGTCCACAAAGCGCTTCACCATGTCATTGCCACTGCTGTTAATCCAGAATGCACTCGGCCTGGCTGATGGGTCCCAAACCAGCTTCTTGGCAAAATTGATTACATCCCACGGACAATAAATGTCGGTATTACCGAAATGATAGCCATCATACCACTCCTTTACATCAGGGTATCGCTCAGACCTGTCATAATCTAAAAGCAGCTTCCTGACCTCATCATCAGTAAAACCAAACTGTTCATCATGCGCGATATCTACAATAGAATTGATTTCAAAATTGTTGAGACCTGTAAAAATACTCTCCTTGGATACACGTAGACAGCCTGTAAGTACGGCAAACTGCAGAAACTCATTAGTCTTGAGTGCCTGTCCAAAAAGCCCTCTGATGAGTGAAACCATCTCTTTATAGTAACCATTCTGGAATGCCTTATCCAGAGGTACATCATATTCATCAATTAATATTACAGTCTTTTGTCCAAAATGATTATATAATAATTGAGATAAAATCTGCAGACTCGATACAAGCACTTTTTCATCCATTGCATTCGTTCCATCCTTCAATGCAATAATCGCCTTGTAGCGCTTTTTTTCATTTTCTGACAAATATTCACTATCTTCTAAAAAGCCGAATCTTTCTGCCTCTATTCCAATGAGCTCAGTAATACGATATCTAGCATCCTCATATTTCAATCCCTCCACGCTCTTTAATGACAGAAATATAACAGGATATTTTCCCATATGTTCTTCGCAAAGTGCCTTATTTTGCGCAATATATAAGCCATCAAACAATGACTCATCCGCACCGGTTTCAAAAAAGGCTTTAAGCATACTCATGTTCAGAGTTTTACCGAAACGACGTGGTCTCGTAAAAAGAGTGACCTCTCCACCGGTTTCAACCAATTGCTCTATGAGCTTTGTCTTGTCAATATAATAAAATTTATTCCTTCTGATTTTTTCAAAACTATCAATTCCTACCGGCAGTTTTAAAGTGCATGCCATATGAACCTCCACAAAACGTATCAATCCGCTATACTTAGCTATAGTATAGCGGATTGATGGGCAAATTACAATTATTATTACCGTTGCGGCTTTTCCGTATTAATACCAAACTTGCTTGAAATCGTCGGAGAGACCGGGATTGACAATAAATCTTCCTGATTGCCAGCAAGGGAGGAATATATAATCTGTTTTCGTCCTTTCCGTTTTATTCCAGATAGGCGGTTGTGTTGATAAATTATTATATCTCCTAAAATTATCCTTTAAAACGGGAAACACAGGCTGTGCCCACCGTTATTTTTCTTGCAATCTTTACCAAATAGGGTATAATAATCTGAATAGTTGCATCTTTTATTAAGGGGGTTTTACAATGTTAAGCATTTTTATGAAAAAACTGACCGTCAACGAGGCCAAAAATAAAGTAACCACATCCGATAACGCAGTCCTCATTGACTGCCGTCCCAAAGAAGATTATGCGCACGGACATGTAGCCGGTGCCATCAATTTTCCAATCGAAAAAATCACGGAAGAACGTGTCTGCCGCCGGCTTCCGGACAAAACAACCGGACTGTATATTATCGGAAGTTATTACCACAAACCAAACGTTGCCATGAAGAAATTTAAAAAACTCGGTTACAAAAATCTTCACTTCAGCGGATTTATGGAAGAACATCACGGCATGCTGACACGTTAAGATAAACAGGAGACATAAAATGATAAAAACAAATGGATTTCGTGTTCTGGCGATGGTAATGACAACGCTATGGATGGTTACAATAATCCCGGTTACCGTTGTGCAGGCAGCAGACTTTCGTGGACAGGGATTTGATTTATCAAGCTATAATGGAACCGTAAACTGGGAACAGGTTGCAGAAGCAGACATGGATTTTGTAATGATCCGTACCGGAGAGGGCCGGGCACCGGATGTTGATACCCAGTTTGCGGCAAATTATGATGGTGCTGTTGCTGCCGGGCTGAAAGTCGGTGTATATCATGTGTGCTGCGTGCGGACTCCGAAAGAAGCCGTGGAAGAAGCAGAGTATTGTCTGGAGATTCTTGATGGAAGGGATCTGGATTATCCGGTTGCCTATGACATGGAGCGCAAGGGCACCTTTGCAGGTGGCAGGGAAAATACGACTGCGATTGCAAAGGCCTTTTGTGACACGATCGCCGATGCCGGTTACGTGCCGATGATTTATTCTTCCGCTTCCTTCCTGAACGAAAACTTTGACTGGAAAAAGTTGAAAAACTGTAAAGTCTGGGTTGCATCTTACAGTGATACCAGACCAAAGCTGCCGGTATCTGCAGACTTATGGCAGTATACAAAGAAAGGTTCACTGGAAGGTGCCAACACGGACAAAGGATATTGTGATCTGGTCTATTCCTATATGGAAGCAACAAGTATTAAGTTCACGAAACCCACACTTACCATGAAAAAAAATACGACCGCGCAGGCAACGGTCAAAATGGGACCGAATGGCTGCACGGATCGCAAATCTTTTACGTCTTCCAACCCAAAGGTTGTTGCGGTCAATAAAAAGACCGGTAAACTGACCGCCAAAAAAGCAGGTAAGGCCACGATTACGGTAACAACCGGAAGTGGCAGGAAAGCGAAAATGAAAGTTGTTGTGAAGTAAATATGCCTGATTGCCCCGTGTATCAAATGTGCGGATCATCCGGATCTTCTTCCCCGGATTCTGCCGGCAGTGCTTCGTTCCCTATGATATAAAAGAGGTGTTTGACACAATAAAATTTATTTCCGACAAAACAACGTACTATTTAAAATAGCCCCGTATTGCTCTATGCGCTTGTTATAAATGAAACTGAAGTTTCCTATAAAGTAAAAACAGGCGGTCGAAACCGACCGCCTAATCAATTACCATATTCTTTGTTTTCTTCAATAAATGCATTTAAATTTTCTTCCAGGGACAACCCCTCTTTATGTTGACTGAGCAGCCATGAAAAGGTTTCTACATAGCCCTGAGGCTTATTAACGTTTCCACTTAAGTATTCACCTTCTAATGTACTTACCACAAGAGATGCATCTGCAAAATAGATATTCTCCTTCTCTGCAAAAGTCTTCCAAGCGTCTTTATTTATTTCTGCAGTATCATAAAGAGACACTTCTATGGATGCCTCATCCAATACTTCTTTTTCTCCGGAGGGACTAATACTGAAGACCTCGTAATCACATGATGCCATGTCATGATCTACAAGTGGCTTGTATCTCATAAGATAATCTTCCCCATCCTGTTTCACTAGATAATACTGCTCGCCCAACGCATAGTTGCATGGAACTTCCTGCTCAAGCAAGGTAACTCCGTTCTGTTCCACTGAAAGAATTACACTGTTGTCATCTTTTCGTTTTTCTGTGAATACGCTGATAATCTCAGATTCTCCATCATGGTTCAAATCAGATTCCCAGGTATTTTCTTGTGTTACTGGCTCTGTTGATTTCAGTTCCTGTTCTGAACCTTTGGTATTTGCACATGCCGAAAGAGCACAAATAACTAACAAGATTGTCACCAAATATCCTCTTTTTTTCATAATCACCTTTCCTATTCTATTCTATCTAATAGCTGTGTTTTTTCATCTCTATTATTCTAAAAACAGCAAAATATTTATTATTTCAGCACAGTATATCATATTTAATACTATATTATTATGCATGTTCTGCTCTTAATACAATTCGCAGTATTTTTAATAGCCAATACTGTAACCAAACAAAGAGACGTCTCCCGAAGAATAGTCAGAACCACTATAGTAATAATTTAAAATTTGGCGACAACTATATCCATCCGTAGAAGCAAGTTTCTGTGTTCCATATTGCTGAAGAATACCGCTTCCTTTGGTTCCGCGACTACCGGATGTACCAGCCACATACCTTGGAAAAAATAATTTGCCAGATGAATCCGCCATACCGCTATTACTAATAGAATCAATTGCATTAGATGTTGATGCATACGATGAATTAGGTTTATACATTTGCGTAGATTGAGTAAGATTATATCCTCCGGCACTACTCATAGGACTTATGGCTCTGTAAATGCCAACCATCTTTACGCAATATGCTCCAGCCTTCAATGCCTCGGTATTCCAACTAGGAATCCACTCGTTAGGTAATACGTTCTTCATATAGCTGGTCATCGATACGGTTACTATCGCATTGTTTCCTGTTTTATTCAACTTTACTTTAATTGACGTAGGATATGAATATGTAGAATAATGACTTAACATTGGAGGATCAACTGCCATTGGCATGATTTCACCATTCTCCTTCCGTGTAGCCAATTCAAACCCCTCTGTAAGTATTTCATTTTCTCCATTTACTACAAGCCCTTTTTCGGCGGACTCTAAAACATTTATGGCATCCTTTTCATCTTCAGTTATTTTACCATTTGAAATCAATAACGGTTGAACTTGGTCCTTAATTAACGAAACAGATGGTCGATTAAATTGAACAACCTTAATATTACCGTCTTCCACAGCTAAAATAATCAAAAAATAGTTGATTCCATTATAGAAAAACTGGTTTTCTTTAGAAACTTCGCAGTTTACTTCCGCAACAAAAGAATAAATCGTTGAACTTGTCTCTAATATAGGATACTCATTTTTAAGCCACTCTTCTTCTGCAATCTCATTTTCTATGGCATATGCTTTTACCGACGATACTGCATCTACCTGTTTGATGCCATCTTCTATGGAATTATCTGCAAAATAAGAGCGATAATAATCCGCCTCTTGACTACACATTAAATCAGAAAAAGTGGTCCAATCCTTATGATTCACAGCATCAAACATTTGATAAATAGCTTCTTTTGCACTTGAAAGATTGATTTCAGATTTCTGTGTTTCCGCAGCCAAAACAGGACAAGTTGATATTAATGTGATACTTAACACTAAAATAATTGACAGCATTTTTCTTATTTTATTCATCCCAATACCTCCATTACTTCAAATTGTACATTACAGTATGCAACTCACAATTATGTCGACTTAATCGTAGCTTTATTATATTCACATTGCACTATATTTGTCAATATCTATATTTACATTCTAGGTATTGTAGTGAAATAATATATATGGTAAAATGTAGCTACGATTGGATGGTACCAACATGAAAACATTAACAAATAACATAAAAAAAGCAGTCATAGAGTTGCTTATCCTAAAGCTTTTATCAGAACAGGATATGTATGGATACCAGATTACGCAGGAATTTCGAAAGCGGAGTAACAGCCTTTTCTCACTGCTGGAAGGTTCCATGTATCCTATTCTATATCGACTGACAGACAACAACTGTATAACCAGCTATGAGCAAAAAGTCGGCAAACGACAGACGCGCGTCTACTATCACCTTGAATCAGAAGGGGCAAAACGCCTCGCCGAAATGCGTGAAGAGTATGAAACCGCCATTTTCGTTGTCAATTTTCTGTTAGATAGCAAAGAGGGAGATTGTTTTGAAGAACATGAATAAGAGGGAAATTAGAAAATACTGCAAGACGTTTAAACATAAACTTCCTTATGTTCCGAAAGAAAAAAAACGATTTACAGACTCCATCAATACGTCCATTAAAGCTTTTCTCGTTGAACACCCTTTCGCTACATTGGAAGATATCCATAGAGAATTTGGAACCGTTGAAGAATTATGTGAGGAGTACAAAGATCATTTAACACCGGAGCAGATGACCAAAAGTGTACGCCGTACGAAGCTATTGTGTGGATTGGCAGGAATCATTGCAATTGCACTTATTTTGTTCTGTGTATATTTTGTATACGAAGTACGAACTTCTGCTCCGAAAGAAATACATATTTATACGATTATAGAATCAGAAACTCAGGAGGAATAGAAAATGAAAACTAAAGTTAAATTTATAATTTGTTTATTAAGCCTATTGGTTGTAACTTGTTATCCCTGTGCCAAAATACAAGCGCAGAACAACGAGACATATTCCATAACGGAATCATTGCCTAATGGTTATTATGCAACTATATATGTTGAGGTCTCTAATGTCAGTGCACGTTCCTCAATCATAACAGCTTCTAAGGTGTATGATATTACAAATTCCTCTAACGAGGTTGTCGCATCTTTTAAATTAACAGGCACTTTTACATATCCATATAATAGTTCTGCAAAATGTACTTCCGCAACATATTCTACAAAAATTAACGATTCCAAATGGTCATTTAGCAACTGCTCTGCATCCACGTCAGGTAACTCAGCGATAGGATGTTTTACTGCTAAGAATAAGATAGCCGGAATTACAATTTCAACAATCGAAAAATCTATAATACTTTCCTGTGACAAAAATGGAAATATTTCCTGATTTTCTTGAGATGTAAGTACAATCTGTAAAAGGTCGTTAAATTCAGATTTTGTTTTTTTAAAATGCTCATTACATATCTAATCATACTTTATAAGGCAAAGAGACTATGTTTGTAATTACAAACATAGTCTCTGGAATGTGCCAACACCGACAAAGGATATTGTGATCTGGTCTATTCCTATATGGAAGCAACAAGTATTAAGTTCACGAAACCCACACTTACCATGAAAAAAAATACGACCGCGCAGGCAACGGTCAAAATGGGACCGAATGGCTGCACGGATCGCAAATCTTTTACGTCTTCCAACCCAAAGGTTGTTGCGGTCAATAAAAAGACCGGTAAACTGACCGCCAAAAAAGCAGGTAAGGCCACGATTACGGTAACAACCGGAAGTGGCAGGAAAGCGAAAATGAAAGTTGTTGTGAAGTAAATATGCCTGATTGCCCCGTGTATCAAATGTGCGGATCATCCGGATCTTCTTCCCCGGATTCTGCCGGCAGTGCTTCGTTCCCCACAGTCTCTTTTGGCAGTGCTTCGTCCACCACAGTATCTTTCCGCAGTGCTTCGTCCACTACAGCCTCTTCCGGCAGTGTCTCATCCCCTGCAGCCGCATCCGGCAACGTCTCGTCGGATACCTCTTCATCCACAATATCCTCACTCTTTTGAAACCGCTCCAGAAACTGTTGTTTCCACGTTTCCCATTTCTGCAGTCTCTTCCCCTGTTTTTCTAAGCGCACTTCCTGTTTCTGTTGGATTTTCAACAGTTTTTCGGACTCTTTTTTCTGCAGACGATCCTGTCGCAGTTCCTCTTTTGCCTGCTGCTTCTGATTCTTTTTCACCTGTTTCTTTGCAGACCGCTCGATACTGCGAATCATGCTTTTGGCATCTCCCACCCTGCGGCGTGCACTGCGGTACGGATCGTATAAAAAGTAAGAAGCCGTTGTCAGTGCAAGCAGGAAAAGTCCGACGGCCAGACAATAGGGCAGTGCACGTTCGTAATAAGAATAGTGCAGTTCACAACCAATAAACAGGATCAGCATCCCCGGAAAAATCAACGCAGAAAACACATCACAGACAAACTGCCAGAACTTCGGGCACTGTTTTTTATGTACCAGAATGGCTGCCTGTACTCCGGTAAAAAACATAAGTACAAGGCATGTCTGGGAAGCGATGCCATGCAGATACCCGGCAAACACACACAACGCCAGCGAAAAGAAAACCATTGCCAGTGCATAGCCCCTGCGGTACGCATAGCCGTATTCCCGCATGCCCTCCCGTTTGTCTGCGCTCAGGTCATGCATTTCATACACGCGGTCGTCCACACGCGCTTTCATATCTTCCCGGTATCTCCGCCCCTCTTTTGCATGCGCCATATTCTGATCCATGTCTTCATCGAGTTCCTGCAGCATCTGCTGCTCCCGCAGGATCTGCTGCAAAAGCTGATCTTCCTGCGCCCGGCGTTTTTCCAGTTCCTCCCGGATCCATGCCGCTTTCTGTATCTGAAGACTGTTTTTCGTCAGGGATTCCTCTTCTATCTGCTGTTCTCTTTCGATCTGATCACTCATGGTATTGTCCACCTTTCTTTTTCCATCATAAATGGAATACATTTATTTGTAAAGTTTTGTTCCAGTATTTCATATATTACAGAACTTTTCTTCTCTTAATGTTATAAATATTCCATGTATTACAGAACTTTTCTTTCACTTTTTGTTTTAATTTCCCTGTTTTTTGATATGCTAATGCATTAGAAAGATACTTTATAAAATACAAATTAGCAGGGAACTCTATGCATATAAATCTAAATGCCATGGGCACACGCATGAAAAGACGCAGAAAAGAATTAAAAATGAGTCAGGCAGAACTGGCAGAAAAAGTAAATGTTTCCAACAATCATATTTCTTCGATTGAAACCGGAAAACAGATTCCAAGCCTGACAACATTTGTAAAAATCTGTGAGCAGCTGGATACCACTCCCGATTTTCTTTTACTGGGAAGCCTGCACACGGACAATCTCCCGAAAAATATTTATGATTCTCTTGCCTTGTGCAACAAAAAAGACCTTCCATTGATTCAGGATATTGTAGAAAATTTTGTTTCCAAGCGGGAGTAATAATTAAGGACTTTGCATGATGCAAAGCCCTCTTGTGTTTCCCTTTCTAAAGGATAATTCTAGGACACATAAAGTGTGGTAATTTTATGGGTGGATTGCTATGTATGGCAGTCCACCTTTCTAAGAATCTTCGGGAAAATATAAGTGGAATATAAGAATTGTGCATGGTACAATAGAAAGAGAAAAATTAGATTGATCGAGCTTAAAGCTGGGATACTTCTTGTTCGAAGGACAAGAAGGTTGAGTTGAGAAAGATTATAACCATCGGGAGATATAAACTCAAAGTTATTTGGTAAGGTATTAGATACTTTTTTGTACGAGGCGATTTTTATTCCCGAATGTGTTTCTGCACCATCCAAAGATATTATTAACCAGCCAGATTTGCAGGTATATGTAAAAGACTTTGGTAAGAATAAGGGAGACTTATGTTTGGTTGCTCAAGTTAGTGATAAAATTGTTGGTGCTGTATGGGTTCGGATTATGAATGATTACAGGCATATAGATAATGAAACACCGTCTTTTGCAATTTCACTTCTTAAAGAGTATAGAAACTATGGTATCGGAACAGAATTAATGAAACAGATGCTAATGAAATTAAAACTAGAAGGATATAAACAAGCATCATTAGCTGTTCAAAAGATGAATTATGCTGTTCGCATGTATAGGAATGTAGGATTTGAAATCGTTGATGAAAATGATGAAGAATATATTATGATTTGTAAATTATAGGCACTTGTAAATGCCGGTTTAACAAATTAAAAGGAACTTTCACATTAACTAATTTTACCACACTCCCACGAGTAGATTTTATCTGCCCGTGGGAGTACTTTTTTCAGCTTAGTGATTTATCTTACAGCAGCCATGATACAAAATATTCAGTCAGACCGAAAAGCCAATCCTCCAGCTCACTACATTGATATCCACTGGAATATACCTTACGGCAATCAATGCCAAAGTTACGCTGACAATACATAAGGCAAGGTTGCTGTGGTATTCTCTGCGAAAAACACATTTACCTTATAGGTGGTCTGTCCTTTTCTTTTGGTAAAAGAGGACATCGCCCGCTCCTTACTTGCTGTCTGCTCCATAATAATTTCACCTCCTCCTTGAAATGCAAACATATGTTTGTTATAATTGAAGTATCTTTGATGGACTGCGACAACGGATAAGATAAATCTTCATGGAATACGGACGATGTGCAGATGATGGCACTAATTATGACCATGAAAAACAAACCGCAGGCAGTAATGATGAGTTTTCAGAAAGAATATGCAGAAAGGTATGACTGGCTTGTAACACTGTTCAAGGACTGGGCATTTACCTTTATGTCAAGCTTCCTCTACTATCAGGACTTTGACATGCTGGATGATATGCAAAAACAGCTTTACCGTCAGGGAATGGCGACATTTGGCGGTATTGCGCCAACCTATCACATAGAGTTGCTTGAACGTCCTACCATTGTCTGGGATTTTCATTCTCTGCTATTGGGTGTGCAGATGATGTTTTCTTTTATGCTTACAGATGAAAAGTCCTCGCTGAAGGTATGTAAACACTGCGGAAAAGCCTTTGTTGCCAGCAGACCCAACAGCGTATTTTGCAGTGGTAAATGTAAAAACCGGTATAATGTGTATAAGAGCCGGGCTAAGGATAAAGACAACACTAACTAATTCATCTGCTATAAGAAAGAAGGCTGATTATGAATACAGATATTACAAAGCAAATGGAAATGGTACTGTACAGAACCGAAGATGACAATGTAACGGTCAGTGCCTTGATAAAAGATGAAACGATATGGCTGACACAAAAAGCTATGGCTGAATTGTTTGGTATTGACAAATCGGGCATCAGCCGCCATTTAGCAAAGATTTTTGAATCCGGTGAACTGGATGAGGAAGTGGTTGTTGCAAAAATTGCAACAACCACTCAGCACGGAGCAATGCAGGATAAAACGCAGACTATTCCTACCAATTATTACAATCTAGATGCCATTATTTCCGTTGGTTACAGAGTAAACTCCATTCAGGCAACCAGATTCCGTATATGGGCAACCGGTATTTTGAAGGAATATATGATAAAGGGCTTTGCTATGGATGACGAACGCCTGAAGCAGGGTAAAACAGCTTTTGGAAAAGACTATTTCCGTGAATTGCTGGAAAGAGTTCGCTCCATCCGTGCCAGCGAACGCAGAATATGGCAACAGATAACGGATATATTTGCCGAGTGCAGCATTGATTACAATAGAGATTCTGATACTGCATATCATTTTTATGCAACCATACAGAACAAATTTCATTATGCCATTACCGGTAAAACAGCGGCTGAAATCGTCTATAATCAGGCTGACCACACCAAGGAAAATATGGGCTTGACCACATGGAAAAATGCTCCCGATGGTCGTATTCTCAAATCTGATACACCGATTGCCAAAAACTATTTGGACGAGAAACAGATTCGTCAGTTAGAACGTGCTGTCACAGGATATTTTGATTACATAGAGGATTTGATTGAACGTGAAAACGTCTTTACAATGGAGGAATTTTCAAAAAGCGTGAACGAGTTCCTTGCGTTCCGCAGATACGATATCTTGAAAGATAATGGACGTGTTTCCCATAAGCAGGCAGTGGAGAAAGCATATCAGGAATATGATATTTTTAACAAGACACAGCCGATAGAATCTGATTTTGATAAGATAGTAAAAGGATTGGAAAAGAAAGAATAATTACTTTTTTGGATTATGTGATTATGATACAATTACGGAAAATAGTGTTTTATGAATCTGATCAATCGAATTTTTTGTGTAAAGGAGAACTTTATGAAAAAGATATTAGTGACAGGCGGAACAACTTTTGTAAGTAAATATGTGGCAGAATATTTTGTGAATGTGGGTTATGAAGTTTTTGTACTTAACAGAAATTCTAAGCCACAAGTTCAGGGTGTAAAACTCATTGAAGGAGATAGGCATAATTTGGGTGGTGTATTAAAGGATACATTCTTTGATGTTGTAGCGGATATAACAGCCTATAATGATAACGATATAATTGATTTTGTTAGGGAATTGGGTTCTTTTGATCAGTATATTATGATTAGTTCAAGTGCTGTTTATCCTGAGTATGGTGTTCAGCCATTCCTGGAAGAATCAGAGAAATCCGAAAATAAATTTTGGGGTTCATATGGAACCGATAAAATAGCAGCTGAAAAGGCATTACTTGAAAGAGTGAAAGATGCATATATATTAAGACCGCCTTATTTATATGGACCAATGAATAACGTGTATAGAGAGGCTTTTGTATTTGATTGCGCCTTGGCGGACAGAAAATTCTATTTACCTAAAGATGGCAGTATGAAATTACAATTCTTTCATGTAAAAGATTTATGCAGGTTGATGGAGGTAATAATTAAAGACAAGCCACGAGAGCGTATTTTAAATGTTGGTAATGTTGAAGCAGTTTCTATTAAAGATTGGGTCACAAAATGCTATGAAAGCTTAGGAAAAATACCGGATTTTGTAAATGTTTATGAAGATATTGAACAGCGAAATTATTTCAGTTTTTACAACTATGAGTACTATTTGGATGTATCGCGTCAAAACAAAATATACCCAGAAACCATATCATTAGAAGACGGATTGAGGGATAGTGTTAAATGGTATTTGGAACATAGCACAGAAGTTAATAAGAAACCTTATTTTAAATATATAAATGAAAATCTAGTGGAGGATTAATTTCAAAAGCTATTGTTGTAAAGGACACGATAACATTTAGTTCATCAAAATGATGACAGACAGGGAACTTGATATTTTTGTTACAAAGGCATCAATATATCTCCCATAATTCCCATAAATTTATGGAATTAAAATTTCATGATACTTATAAAACAGTTCCGATTTTCTATCGGATTTCTCCTATTAGTGAGACAATAATTATTTTTACACAAGCAACGCTACAATCAAGCTACCAAAGGACATCAACAATGCTAATATCCCAATGAAAATCGAAATGATCTCATAAACCGTCATCGGCGCCACCTCTACACTCTGCTCCGGTCGGCGCTAAACAATCGTCCCCCCCGACGCTTAACGCCCTGTCATGGGTACTTTCCTTAGATAGTATCCTAAAATAAGAGCTAATGCTTCTGCCAGGATAAATAAAAATTATTGATTATCCCTCTACGTCGCAAAATACTATTTAGCATCGGTTACAATCGGAAAGTTCATTTCAACAATAAACTCTTTTTTTTCTATTTTTGCTTCAATCTCTCCATCCATCCGACTAACCAACTCCTTTGCAATAGATAGTCCCAATCCAGTAGATGTTTTACTTCTGGCAACATCTGCTTTATAAAATCGCTCAAATACCTGATCTATATTAATCTGTTCTGGATGTGTAACCTGATTGCTGATTCTAAGCACCACCTGATTTTGATCACGTTCCAACACAATGCTAATCTTCTTTTCTCCATGATCCAGCCCATTTTTTATCACATTCTGGATAACACGGCGGAGTCCCTGCCTGTTTCCATGTATATACAACTGTTCTTCCGTAATCTGAATATCCGGCTGAATTTCCATTCTTACCCATTCATCATAGTATGAAAAAACTGTTTCTTTCAAAATCCGGTTCATACAGCACAATGTCAATTCCAAACTGTAAGATTCGTTTTTTAACTTTGTAAACATAAAAAGTTCTTCCAACATTTCATTCAGACTATGAATTCTTTCGTGGATAATGCTTAAATAACGTTTCTGATCCTCTATATTTTCACATTCTTCCATTAGCTGGAAATACCCGTCCAAAGATGTCAGTGGTGTGCGGATATCATGAGAAAGATTTGTATAAGTGTCCGCAATCAGAGCTTCTTTCTCCTGATAATGCTGCTTCTCTTTTCTTCGCAGTTCCAGAAGCTCATTCAACTTGTCAGAAAGCTTTCCTATTCCACCCACATCAAATTCATGGTTAATCAACATGTTACTGTCATGTTTCATCATAAACGCCAATTGGCGGCAGATGTCTCTCACCTGTCGCTGGTATTTCCACATAATAATAAATTGTAAGATAATAATTCCTACTAATATCCCAATTACGATATACATCCGTTAAATATCCCTCTTTTGAAAAACAACGCTGCTTACTGATATCATCATAACGATGAACACTATTGCCACACCAAATGCCGCCAAACACTCATTTCCACTCGGATTCATAGGAAGCAGTGATAATTTTCCTGTTATCGTATACTTATAAATCTGGAAATTCTGAATTCCTATTTTTTGAATAGCACTATTGATCACCCCATACACAATGGTCATTACATTCATGCTAAGACAGACAGCAATGACCATGCTGATTACATTATTTTTCAAAACAATTGCAATCGCCATACAAATCAACACAAGTGCATAATGAAGAGCCAGTTCAGTCACAAAATAAGATAAAATTGCCTTTGTATTTCCCCATTCCAATTCCCCGAAAACAATACCATTCGCCGCTGCCTGAAATAAGAATGCACCTGCCATTGTCAGTACCGTAAAGACAGCCAATGCAATTGCCCTGGAAAAAATCAGAGTTCCTCTATTTCTAACCTGACCTCCTATATTCTTAATATATCCGCTACTGATATCAGCTGTTGAAAACAGAACAGTAAAAATCACCAAAAGCAGTGCATACAATTTTCCTTGAGAATTGGCAAAAAAGATATCATATACCGTCACCTTTTTTCCTGGCTCCGTAGGCAACGTTACCATCATTCCCACATTAAGATTATCCACAGTAGGTTCAGTAACCTGCTCCTGTTTCATGGCATCCTTTTCAGTCAAAAGCTCATAATCTGTCTTGCATAAAGATGTTGTAATCAATAATATTGCTGCCAGTACGATCCAGATTACATACATACTTTTGGTTTTAAGCATCCGGTATAAATCCATTTTTATTATATTAAGCATGATCCGCACCTCCCGTCAGATTCAGAAAATAAGTTTCCAGTTCTTCACTGGTTATGGAAATCCCTTTTACCGGAATTCCTGACTTTGCAAGTTCCATATTCAACGCTGCACTTTCATTCAATCGTTCAAAAATATAAATATGCTCTTTATCTGTTACCTGATAGTTGGTAAATCCCATAGAATCCATCACCGGAATCGCCTGTTTCGGATGATCCAATGTCAACTCTATCCGTTCACCGCATCTTCTTATTAATTCTTCTCTTGTAATTTCCTGTAATAAACTTCCATTATGAATAATTCCATAATCAGTAGCAATCTTCGATAATTCCTCAAGAATATGACTGGAAATGCATATTGTCATATTCTTCTCTTTCTGAAGTCTCTGAATCGTATCCCGGATCTCTGCAATACCCTGTGGATCCAATCCATTGATTGGCTCATCAAGAACTAATAAATCTGGTTCTCCAACCAAAGCAAGACCAATTCCCAAACGCTGTTTCATTCCAAGTGAAAAATGTTTTGTTTTTTTCTTTCCCACATCCTCCAGACCGATAATTCTCAATATTTCTTCAATATAACTTTTTTTCTTTATTCCAAACAGCTTGCATTTGATATTCAGATTTTCATATGCAGTCATATTTCCATAAAGTCCCGGTGCCTCAATCAGACATCCTATCCGTGATTGAACTTTTTTCAAATCCTTTCCCTTGTATCCGAACACCTCGATTTCTCCACAAGTTGGCTTGGAAAGTCCACTGATCATCTTCAGACAAGTTGTCTTCCCAGCTCCATTCCGACCGATAAAACCATAAATAGCACCTTTTTTAATATGCATATTGACACTGTCCACAGCTTTATGGTGTCCATATTGCTTAGTCAAATTTCTTGTTTCCAATAACATTTCGCTCAAGTTTTTCATCTCCTTTTTCTTATCTGCATTTATCATAAAGGAATAATCCTAATCAAACGCAAATAAATAGTAAAAAAAGAGTAAAGATTATAGATGAAGACGATAACCGATTCCCCAGACTGTTTCAATATATTCCTCAGATGTAACTGTTTTTATCTTTTTACGAATATTGCTTATATGTACATCCAGAGTTTTTGTTTCACCCATATATGGTTCGTCCCACGCATATTCAAAAATTTCCTCTTTACTGAAAACCTGCTTCGGATTTCTGAGCAGTAATTCTAAAATCGCAAACTCCTGTCTTGTTATCTTAGGAAGTATTTTTCCACCAATGCTGACCTGAAAAGTAGCTTTGTTCAATACCATCTCTCTGAACGAAAGGTTAGATTCTTTTATTTCCTTTTCTTCTGTATGACGAAGCTGTACCTGAATTCTTGCCAGTACCTCTCTGATTTCAAAAGGTTTCGTTATATAATCATCAGCCCCACTAGTTAAAACCTTTACCTTTTCATCCAAGCTATCTTTCGCAGTCAAAACAATAACCGGAAGATTTCCCTTTTTCCGTATTTCCTCCAGAACTGCTTCTCCTGTAATTCCCGGCAACATCAAATCCAGCAACACCAGTGCATAGCTATGCTCCTGCATATTCAAAAGCAGCTTTGCCTCAGTTCCGGAAAACGCCTGCTCACAGGAATAGCCTGCTTTGGATAATGCTTCCTGAAGCAGATTATTGATATTTGTATCATCTTCTACAATCAGTATTTTCTGCATGATAGTTATCTCCTCTATTTTACACTGTGAAAACATTATTTTCTTGCATTATACGCTTTTCCCTTTTTTCCCGCAATTACTCCCCACAGATCCCCGGAATTCTCCAGTACATAACATACTTTTTGTTCCAGCTGAACTTATAATTTTCAGTATTGCTGTGCTTCCAAGATGCATATATCACTTTTTCCTTTTTATTTCTCCATCAGTGCTTTCGCAACCCTTATCCCGCCCACAAATAGAGCCAAACTAGAGCCATTTGATAAAACAAATGCCGGAAACCCGCATAAATACAGGCTTTCGGCATTTTAGTCCCTTATTCAAACTCAATCGTTCCAGGTGGTTTACTGGTCAAATCGTAAAATACGCGGTTGACCCCTTTCACCTCGTTGATAATTCGGCTCATGACTTTCTGAAGGACTTCAAAAGGTATTTGTGCTGCCTCAGCAGTCATAAAGTCTACGGTATTAACTGCGCGAAGGGCTACGGCATAATCATAGGTTCTTTCATCACCCATAACACCCACACTGCGCATGTTGGTCAGGGCTGCGAAATACTGGTTGGGCATCCAGGCAGGAGTCGTACCGTTCTCTTTGCGGTATGCCTCCACCGCATTGTCCACTTCCTCACGGTAAATGGCATCTGCATCTTGTACAATGCGAACTTTATCTCCATTTACTTCGCCAATAATGCGGATACCAAGTCCAGGGCCGGGGAAAGGCTGACGGAATACCAGTTTCTCAGGGATTCCCAATTCCAGTCCGGCTTTGCGTACTTCATCTTTAAAAAGGTTGCGGAGGGGCTCAATGATTTCTTTGAAATCAA
>OGOW01001226.1_pt1 | contig 24720 bp, 24 predicted proteins | sample 1552781 | NCBI WGS metagenome assembly OGOW01 (sample SAMEA2580145, study PRJEB22360) | human gut metagenome | biome: human gut; feature: human-associated habitat; material: faeces | place: Denmark | collected 2008/2010
CCAGCATTTTGAGTAATAGTAATATCTTTAGTTACAGTATCCATTGTAGCTCTAATAACTGTACTTCTAGCACTTGTAGAAGTACAGTTATCATAAGTTACTTTATTATTAGCAAATGAACCAGCACCACTAACTTTACTAAGAGTAGGAGTTCCAGTTCCTGTTTCAGTTCCACCACTTCCACTAACTCCGTTCCATGTCCAAGTTCTTATTCTACTTGCAGAAGTAGTTATAATTGAACTACCTCCACTAGGAGCAACATTTCCACTATTAGAAATATTAACTGTCCATGCAGACCAAGCACTATATTGTTTAGCTCCAGCAGATTGACTAATAGTTATATCTTTAGTAGTTGAATCAATAGTAGCACGAATAACAGTTGAGTTACCACTTGTACTAGTATTATTTCCATAAGTAACTTTAGGACTAGTCCAATTACCACTTCCACTAACTTTACTTAATGTAGGACTTCCATTTCCAGTTTCTGTACCACCAGAACTGGCAACACCATTCCATGTATAACTTCTAGTTCTACTAGCACTAGTTGATATAGTAGCTGTTCCACCTGTTGCACCAATACTAGTTTTATCAGCACTAATATTAATTGTCCAAGCAGACCAATTACTATAAACTTTAGCACCAGCAGATTGTGTTATAGTGATAGACTTAGAAACACTATTGCTAGTAGCAGTAATAGTTATACTACGACTATTTGTTGTAGTATTATTACTAGCAGTAACAGTTTTACCACTTAAAGTAAATCCACCAGCACTACCACTAAGTGTAGGTGTAGCAGTTTCTGTATCAGTATATGTAGTACCAACTCCATTCCAAGTCCAAGTACGAGAACGACTAGCATTAGTAGTTATCGTAGATGAACCACCACTTGCAGCTATCGTTTGCGTGCTTGCCGAGATAGAAACAGTCCAAGCAGACCACGCTGAATACACTTTTGCGCCTGCCTGCTGCGTTATCGTAACCGTTTTGGACAATCCTACATAACTAGCTGTAAGTGTCGCTGAACGGGCTGAAACGCTCTCGTTTGATGTAAATTTTATTTGATTTCCACTAAGACTAGCACTACCACTAATACTAAGAGTAGGAGTAGCAGTTTCACTATAAACAGTACCAGTATTATTCCATTTATAAGTTCTACGGGCAATATTAACTGTAACTGTTCTAGTACCACCTTTAGCTTCAACACTAGTTCCATCAGTTTGTAAATCTAATACCCAATCAGTATAAACTTTAGTACCAGCAGCTTGATTTAAAGCGCCATTAGCTTCTTTAGTTTGTTTATTTTCTAAAGTAAATATAGCAGTTAAAGTTCCACTTTTAGCATTAGTAGATTCATTATTAGGTATAGTTAGTATATTATTACTTATACTACCTAAAGTAGTAGAACTAGTAAAGCTAGCAGTAAGATTAACAACAGTTTCAATCCAAGTTCCAGCATAAGTAGAACCCTTGGTTATACTCCCCGTGGAGGATGCATAGTCAGTTCTCTTATATCCACTCTTAACAGAACTAGTAGGAAGTTTTAAATTATAACTTCCACCAGTATTAGCTATACTACTATTAACTACTGTTAATGTACTAGTATCATATGTACTAGCTTTACTACCTTCAAATGTAACAGTATAACTATCTTTAGCTTCTGTATCATCAATTAATACAACTAATTTACCATTAGTTATAACTCCTTTTTCTATTCCATCAAATAAAACTTTAACTCCATCAGTAGGAAAAGTAACAGTATAAGAAATAAATCTTTGTTCCCATTCTAATTCTACATTATGAGTTATAGGTAAATAACCACTATTACCACTAATAGTTTGAGATTTATAATGTTCAGCAGTAATATTAGCAGTATAATTAATTTTAATAGGAATAGTAAATACAAATTTAGTATTGTTTTCACTTACAACAGGAGTATAACCATTAATAGTAACAGTTCCGGAAACATTTAATTTAAAAGTAATAGTAACTTCAGTATTCTCTGGATAAACAAGTTTAGAACCTTGATATATTTCAAATACATCTATACTACCAAGTTTAATATCATGTATTCCAATATCTCCTTGATATATAGCCATAAATTAAGCTTCTGATTTAACTATATAAGTAGTATTGTTATCTTTTTGAGCAATAGCTGCATATTGAACAGCAGTACCAACCCATATTTTAGGATTAACTATTGGCTCAACAGTAAGAGCAGATAATCTATAAAGAGTTTGGTCAACTATTTGAATAGTATTATAAGTATAAGAACCATCCTCTGATAAAGCAACATGATGAATTGCATTAGCATTGCTCCATTGAATAATTATAATATTATCTGTATATCTAACATTAAATGTACCATATTTACCATTATGAAATACAGAATTAGGTTTACCAATAGCTGTAACAAATCCAGCAAAATTAGTAAAAATAGAATTAATAGCAGCTAAAACTTTTTCTTTACTATCGCTATTTGTTAATAATATAGTAATATTTCCAATATCATAAGATTTAATAATTGAATTACTATTTATAACTACAAAAGTATTAATACTTTTAGTTTCTTCACCACCAACTCTAGCTATACCTTTATCCCAACTTAAATCAATTTTATTAATTCCGCTAGAAGAAAAATAAGTAATTGTAGCACTAATGTCGTTACTGCTTACAATAATTCTATCAAAATTAATTCTACTATTATTGTTATCAATAGCAATAATACTTCCACCTTTTAATAGTATTTCTTTTACTTCATCAAAAGTTTTATCACAAGTAAATTCTTTTTGCCCATTAGTATATATTCCAGTAGGAACAGTAACAACTACACCATAAACAGGAATAAACCCTTCAGGTGTATTTTTTCTTTCATATAATTGTTGATTAATATCTTGCATAACTTTATAAACTTTAAATGGTGGCACTTATTCAGTACCACCACGATTAATATTAAGTTGTTTTCTTTTTAATAACAAGTTCATAACCAGCAGGAATTAAAGCTTTAATAGCATCAGCAATAGCTTTATCAACTTCTGCTTTAGTATAAGTATTTTCTACTGTTGGTACATTATCAAACTTATTATTAATTTCTTCTTTAGTATAAACATTATTACTAAGTTCAGTAATTCGATTAGGTAAAGTTTCATCAAGTTTAACTTTATCAGCAGCAGACATAGCTCCAGCTAAAGTTTTTGTGGCAGCATTAATACTTTTAGCATAATTTCTACCATTATCATATTTATCAGTATTAGTATCTTTATTAATACCTGTTACTTCTATATTAACTTTAGAATCTGTATATGTAACATCATTTAATGAAGATAGAAGTTTTGTATGTAAACTATTAACAATATCAGTAGTTTTCTTACCTTTACCGCCATCATAAGCAGTACCTGTAACTTCACCTAAAGCTAAAGTTTCAGATATAACTGAATATTTAGTTCCAGACCAACGATAAGTCTTACCGCTATAATCAGTACTTTCACTTATATCAACATAAATTTTACCTTTTTCAGGAGTATAATATACAGGAGCATCTTCTATATACTTTTCAGCAAAATGAGTTTCGTTAACATAATATCCTTCAAGAACATCATCGACATAACTAGGTAATTGACTTGCTGGAACTTTACCATCTCCATTAAGACTAGCAATACCATTTGCTGTACCACGTTTAGCTTCAATAGCTTCATTACAGAATTGAATAATCTTCTCTTTAATAATAGGATAATCATCTATATTATTAAGTATATGTTCAACTGTAGATTCAACCTTATTCTCAATAACAACTTTAAGATTAGGATGATTATCAATATTATCAAAGATATTTTCTATATTACCTTTAATAACATTAAGTAATTCAGTAAAGTTATTAATGTGCTCAAATATATAAGTAACTCTAGCTTCTACCTTAGTTTCAATAAGATTCTTAAGAATAGGAAATCTATCAATATTATTAAAAATATAATCAACTCTGCTATTTACAGCATTATTAATACATGTAACAAGAGCAGGATAATTATTAATATTAGCAAATATATTCTTAACACAATTACAAACTAAATCAGAAAGAATACCAATAAGTTCAGGATAATTATTAATATTATTAAATATATAGTCAACACGTTCATTAATATTATTCTGTATAGCTTCCTGTAATTCCGGATATTGACCAATATTCTTAAATATATCAACTACTTTGTTAACAGTATTAGTAACAATAAGATTCTTAATAGCAGGATAATTATCAATATTATTAAATATGTTGCCAATAGTAGTTTCTACATGAGCATTAATAGCATTAGTTATAAACTGATTAAGAGCAGGATAAGAAGAAATATTATTAAAGATAGATTCAGTCCATTGTTTAATATATTGATTAAATATCTCTTTAAGCTCAGGATATTCATTAATATTATTAAATATATCTCTAATAATAATAGGCAAACTTTCAACTGTACTATTCTTAATAATTTCAACTAGTTTAGGATAATTATTAATATTATTAAACACATTAATAACAAAATCATTAATAAAACTAGTAATAATATCAAGAAAGTCTTTATAATTACCTATATTAGTAAATATCTCTTCAAGTGCTTTTGCTAAATCTTTAATAACAGTATCAAAAGACCATCCTTCCCAATTATCTGGATTAGTCCAAGCAGCATCACTAATATCATCACTATTATATCGTTGTGTCCAATTAATATTAGTTGCATCACGATAAGTAATAATATATCCTGTACGACGATAAATTTTATCAAGTTTATTAACAGTATCAGCAAAAGTACCTTCCCAAGTTAAATAAACACTATTACAAGCAGCAAGTATTCTATCAAGTCTAGTACCAGTTAAACCATCAAATACAGCTTGTATAACAGTTAAAGGATATATATTATATCTAGTATCATTTTCTTCACAATACTTATCTAGTATATGAATTGGCATATTGCCCTCTTTATCACATTGAACTTTACTAGGGTCAAAAGATTGACAATTAGTACCAACAAAAACATTCTCTTCTTCAATCATAATTACCACGGATTAGAAACACGTTTAATATAATGTAAAGCAATAGTAGGCATAAGTTTATTAATAGCAATATAATCACCTGTCCATCTATTACCACTTATTTGACTCCAAGTCATTTCACCATTATTGCTAATATTAGGTCCAGTCATATACCAATTAGTAGAACGACTAATGCCAAGATTATCAAGTCTATTTCTATTAGTACCATAAGGATAACCGTTTTTAACATCACCATCTAAATCACCTGATATAAATCTCCAGTTACTTGGCGTTATAACTTGATGATTATTATCACCGGATTTAGTTTTACTAACAGCAACAGCATGTTGATGTAGAGGTAAATCAGTACCACCAATATAAAACGTATATGCACTTACATTACGACCCGGAGCAGCAGGGTCATATGTATCTTTAATATTTTCAAGAACTGTTTTCCAATCAAGATTTCCTTGTTTAGGATTATTATAAATATTAATACCATTAGGTATATAACCCATAACAAAACGTCCTTGTGCAGCAGTATAAACTTCCCAACCATTAGGAGGAGTTGAATCATCCCAAAGCATAATAGAACCAATAGGCATAACAGCAGCAATCCAAGTTTGTACTTGAGTAGCAGTTATTCCACCTGTTGTTCCTCCTTCACCACCTGAGCCAAATCCATCATTTACTAATTTATTTTTAATATCTGTATAGAGAGAATTAAAATCTACATCAAGTCTACTAGGTTTAGTTTCACTATCTGCAAATTTATTCATAACAAGATATTTACCTGTTCTAGCTTCACCAAGTTGAGTAACAGACATGACATTATGGGTGCCATCACCGCCTGTTCCACCACCGCCGCCAAGACCAGCAATAATATCATTAATTTCTTGCTTAGTATAATAATTATTAAGTATAGAATTAATAATATTACGTACTTCTTCTTCGGTTAATCCACCTCCGCTAGAACCTCCACCGGCAGCATTAATAGTAATAGTACCATCATTATTTTCAACAAAAGTAATATTAGTACCCGGTCTAATCTTATTTTTAAACATTGATACATAATTACTTTCAAAATATTGTTTATACTCATTACTGATATTGCTACCATTTTGGTTTATTTTATTAAGAATTTCTTCAATCTTATTATTAATATATTGCTCAAGATTATTAATACTACCTTCTATATTACTATTTAAATCTCTAATCTTATTATAAATATCTTCAAATTTAGCATTATATTCAGTAATAAGATTATTAATTCTAGTGTTAATATTAGTTATATCTTGTTGTAATTTAGATATTTGATTATCATGAATTTCAAGATGGTCATTAATTTTTTTAAGTTCTGCAAGAAGCCAAGCATAAAACTTTTCCATCTCTTCTCTTAACTTCTCTAAGAAAGCTTCAAATTCAGCACGAGTAAGATATATAGATAAATCAAAACCCATACTTACCCATTTCTTACCATCCCAAAACCAATAAAAATCATTAGTATAAGAACCACCCCAACCAACAATTTCAACTTGTTTATTATCTTCACCTAAATCAAGAGGATGATAAAGTATTTGACCAACAGCCCAATTTCCATCAAGAGATATAGATTCTTTATCAAACATATCTTCTTGACGATAATTACTAAGAAGTCTACATTGATTTAATTTAACTGCACCATCATACATTCTACCACCTCTCCAAAGAATAATACTATTATCTGGAAGTTCAATAGTTTGTCCAGCTAAACAATAATCATATTGAAGTATATAAATAGTATTAGGCTCGTTAATCATATCTTGAGTAAGAGTATTAATACCACTAATCATATTCTTACGAAGATATTTACGAGCCTTTCCACTATAATCATTTGTATTATAGTCTTTATCTGCAAATTTAAGAAGATTATCAACAACTGTTAAATCTTCTTCATCAGCTGCATTAGTAATCTGTGAAGCAGTAAACATTTGTTTAACAGATTCACTAAGCATTTCAGGAGTAATCTGACCTTCAAGTATTTGAACAGCATTATCTTCAAAATACTGTTTAAGTACTTGTGCCATATAATTAACTACAACATTACGACGAAGATAATTATCTTGAATATTAATACCAAATTCATCAGCAACTGCACGTTCTGCAATTGCTCTTGGAAACATACCACTAAATGATTCTACAAATTTAGAACCAATTTCAGAATCAGCTTCAAGATGCCATTTCTTTGCATTAGTAACAGGAGTTATTTCATCAAGAATATAACTCTTTTTAGTTTCAATAACATAAACTTCACAACCTACTCCAATCTGTTCCCAAGTAAGAGCATCTCTATCTTCCATTGTAGATACTACAATTCTAGCAGCTTTAAGACCTCTTTGAACAACAGCAATAAGTTCTAGTATTTCTTTCTTGAAAGTTTCATAATCAATAACTAAATCTTCTCGAAGTTTAGCAATAGGCTGCCAATACTCTTCATTAGATAAAGGAATACCAGCAGGAACAGCTTTACGAGATATATAGCTAGCATAGAAACCGTCATGAACTATACATAGTCTTTCATAAGGTCTATCATTCCATTGACCATTACAAGTAAGACTAACTTTACCAAGTTCTTCTTCTATTGTTTTCATACATTCTCTAGGTTTACTAAATTCATAGTGTAGACCCCCCGTAGAGGATGGAACACATTCACATTATTCATTATCATAATCAACATCACTAAGACTATAAGTTTCATTATATTCTTTACCTTCTTCTTTCTTCTCCCAAAGTTTACCAGTTTCAGGGTCAACATAAAATTTAGGAGCATCTCCACAACTAACTATTGCATGAATTTTACCTTCTTCATCAACAGGAAGTGTAATAGAACCACTATACTGAACTTGTTCACTGCCTTCATAAATAATATTAAGTTGACCTTTAATATATTTAAGAAGAGTTTCAGCAAGTTTATCTTGACCAAGTTGATATGCTGCCATAGCAGATTGAAACATATTCCAACAAGTAACAATATTCTTATTATTACCTTTACAAGTAGCAGAACAATCATTAAGCATATCAAGTCCATATTGTGCCATAAGAACTAATAGTTTATGATAAGCACAAACATATTTGCTAGGAACAGTCATATAAACATATTGAGGACTAATCTCAATTTGTCCAGTTCCATCAGCTTTTACATAGACACCATTAACATAATTATCATCTATTTGTTCACTCATTCTATTATCAATTTATTGTATGAATTAATAATTGATTTTTGTTGCTCATCAGAAAGCAATTCTAAGGCTTCTAGTGCTTGAATTAAAATTTGCCCTTGTGTTAGTTTGCACCAATTTTTTTCGTTCAATGGGAAGCCTAATTCTGCTATTCTCACCTGTTTTTCAGCCATGCTTGCAATGCGCAATTGCATCTCTTTCGATAGCTGTTTTGGATTATTAATATAACCTCTTATCATAATACCATCTTATTTAAATGCCTTATTAATAATATAAGCAGTATAATCATTAACTCTAATATCAATACGTTTATTAAACGCAAGAATACGTTGATTAGAATCAAGATTTTTATTATAGACAATATTTATAATATCACCATAAATATCTTCTTTCCATTCTTCTTTCATATAATGACTAAGATAATCTTCATCACCACGATACATATTAAGTTTAGAATAAGTATCATAATAAACACTATTAACTAAATGTCTAGCGTTATATTCTATTTGGTCACGATTATTATCAATATTATTAGTAATAATAGTTGAAGCAACAAACTTTGCACATTCTGAAGCTGCATTAACCATAGTAATAGAAATAACAGCTTTAGATTTTTCTCTATCTTTTTCAATAATATCTTTAGTAACTATGTTAAGAAGTTTGGCAATATCATCTAAAGGATTTCTTTTGTTATTATCAATTATCTTATTAATTATAAGATAAATAACAATAACAATACCGGGAATAAGACCTTGTTCAAAGGCATTTTGAATTAATTCCATTTTTATAGATACAAGAATAGGGACTATCAGTATCAACACTAATGCTAATACCAATAGCCCCTATTCGATTAATATTACCTAATATTTACCTAATCGAGTCGGGTAATAGGTTATGCTTTTTCTTCAGTAGCAATAGCTTTAAGGATAGTTTCAACAGTTGCAATAGCAGTAGCTCCAGTAGGGAATGCTATTTGTACAATCTGATGAACAACTTCATCTCTAGTTTTCATTTCACGTGGAACAGCAAAACGAAGAGTAAAGATAGTATATCCAGCGTCTGCACTATCAGGTTGTTTCAAAGGATTAATAGGATATGCAGGATACAGTTCAGTATAAGTATCACGGTAAGTATATTCAATACCTGCATCAGCAGCAGCTTTATTAGCTAAATCAGTAATATAAGCAGCGTCACCATAAGCAGGTAAACCGTGAGCTGTAACTGTAACAGCTATACCCATTAATTCATCAGCTCCAAGAATTTCATAATCAATACCTTTAGACTCAGCAGTTAGAGTGATTTTAGCATCAGCAACAGATGCTTTAATACCATGTCCAACAGTATTATTATTAATTTGGTTAGCTAATTTCTTTGCTACATCATTAGCAGTAGGATTAAGACCAGTATGAATGGTAGCAGTCCAACGATTACGTTCATTGAACTTTAATCCTTTTTTCACAATCATGATAGTATAATCAGAATAAACATTTACATTTCCGATAGTATGATTATCAGAATAAACATTTACATCTCCGATAGTAAGATTAGCAGAGAAAGTAGTAGCAGCTTGATAAACACCTTTAACAAAAGTAAGATGTTTCTTATAAGCTGGAAGAACTACTGGACCATTTGCTTCACGACCAAGATTAATGTAAAACTTATCGGTAATCTTAGTACCGTCAGCGTCAATAGTTTCCTTGCCATTAGCAAGATAAGTAAAAGCAACCGCTCCAGCAGCAAGAGGTAAGCTCGCTCCATAAGCGACATTGCCCGCTAACAAAAACTGTCTCATTTTTAATTTAATTTAGAGTTTAACTTTGTTTATCAGCTCCATTAGAAGTAGCACCAATACTAGCAAGATAAATCTGTACTGCACGCATAACTATTTCCATATGTAAATAAGGAGGTAAATCACAATTAACCCAATCTTCTTCTCTATCTTCATCAAATTTAACTTTAGCAGGTTCTTTGATATAAAGATATTTAACTAATTGAGGTTTAACTGTATTATTACGTCCAGTATATATATCAACATTGATACCAGATTCATCTCCAAATATAGTAACTATCGGAGCATCTTTCGCAGCACGATTACAAAAATCTCTTAGCGTTTGACCTAAATCTTCAGCTTCAATAATTCTACAATCATAAATTGTCTTGCCATTATAACTAACTTGAAAGCCTGTATATAGCATTATTCCGTCGCTATCAATGTTAATTTTATAAGGGTCAACTTCTGTTCCACCACCTGTAATATCTCCGCCGTTAACAGTACCCGCTGTGTATAAAGTTCTAAGAGCATTAACAGGACTAATAGAAGCATTTTGTCGAGCAACCTTATCATTATAAGGAACAGGTCCGACGTTTTCTACTATTACATTTCTAGCTTTTTCAATTATAGCAGCATTAAGACAAATATCTATATCTTCCATGAGAATAGCACGAACGGTCTGCATACCCATCTGTTGTGCTAGTTCTCTGAACGTCACGTGCATCTCCCCAATGTTCATAATCAAATGTTTTTAAGTTTATTTTTATAAGCACTAACAAGAGCACTATTGGTAGGATTCTTAAACCATGTAACAGCTTCCTTAACATTAGCACCAATGAACTCACCATCAGGAGTAGTAATATTCTGATTATGAATTGCTCTGATAAATTCTCCACGAGAAATAAGAACCTCAATTAAAGATTTAATAGTAATATCTTTATCATTGCAAAGTTTATTAAACTTAGCAGGTTCATTTGTACTAAATTTATCAAGATGAGTTTGTTTATCGACAATATCCATAGCCATACCGTTAGGAATATTAATATTATTGGCAACACAGTATTGAATAAATACAGCATTAAACAAATCACTATTCGTGAGAAGTTTAACATAATTGCCTTTAGCTGAATTAATTTCCTGACGATGTTTAGCAAGACGCTCAGCTTCTCTTTGGTCATCTTTAAAATAAAATCTAATAGATGGGTCAGAATTAATAAGAGCAATATCTTTAGCTACATCTTTATACAATAAACAATGACGATAAATTAGATAATCATCAAGAACAATAGGATAACCATATTTATACTTTTCACTTTCAAGAAGATTTAACTTAGTAATTTTAGCTTCAAGAGCTTCTCTAAGTTCTTTAACTCCTTTACGGTCACTATTCATATAAGCAGTTTCAATAGCTTCTTCTTCGGCTCTAAAACGAAGATAATCTCGTTTACGATTCCAAAAGAAAGAAATATCAAAAGTCTTACCTAGTTCATCAACTGACACACTAATATTATTAAGATAAGCCTTAACCCGTGAAATAAAGTTTTCATTATTAGGAGCAAGACCAATTAAAGCAGGAAAATAAGATTCAATCTCACCTTTATTAGAAGAAAGAGTACGAGAACTACGAACACAACTACCAATCTTATCCATTCGTTTAGGTAATGTTTTATCATTAACTCTACGATATAATGAATAATTAGTAACTAAATTAATAGTAATAGTTCGTTTTTCAGTATAAGGTTCATCAAGACTTTCATCTCTAAATCCTACTGTATTAGCAGGCTGTTTATCTACTCCATCCTCTACGGGGGGTATAACCTGTTTATCTGTATTTACATTAGAAGCAGCAGGAGTATTTTCTCCTGCTTTATTAGCTTCATTTACTTTGTTAAAATCCATATCTTAAATAGCTTCTTTTAAATGATTATAATACACATTTCAATAAGAACATCTTAGTAGTGTTATCTACCTGCAAACCAATAGAGCCTTTAACTTCATAACGAGCCATATCAATTTCAGTAGCTGCATGATTAGTATTAGGCAATCCCCAGCAAGCAGGAATATCAGTCATACCTTCGATAACTTTAGCTTTATAAGCCTGTCCTTTTTGACGTACTATACGAACATTCTGATTACCTTTATAATTACTCATATCAATCAAAGCAGCTTGATGAGAAGTAATAGGCAAACCGGTAGTAGGATGAATCATACCATTTTGCTTAGCAGCTTCAGCATCAGTACCCTTATCGAAATAAGCATTATGAATAACAGTAATGATATATCCATCTGGAGTTTTATACTTATTAAAGTAACGTCCATAAGAAAGACCATCACCATTATCTTGAATCATCTTTCCACCAAGAGGAGTAATAAATCCGTTTTCTTTAGCATCAGTTCTGATAGCCATTTCAAAGTCACGAATAAATCCTTTACCGCCCATAAGAGCTACATTCTTATCGCCATCTTGAGTATCACGGTCAAGAACATCACCGATTGTACGTTCAAGTTTGTTAAGAGTCAGAACTTCACCATAAGTATCATAGTTAGATTCACGACAAATTTCTAACATACCAGCAGTACGAGGAATAGGTTTACCATTATCATGGTCTTTCAAAGGAATAGTACCATCAGGTAAACGGTTATATTCAGACTTCCACAAACGTTCTTCGTTCATTACTCTCATGTGTAAGTTAAACTGTCGCATCTCTTCGTTAATCCAAAGATTAGAAGTACCACCATTATCATTTTGGAATTGATATTGAGTAACAACATTAGCAAGATTACCAGCTATTTCTTTAGAATAACGATAAAACTCAAGTTGAGAAGTCATTCCAGCAGGACCCATAGTATTGCTTCTGTTACCTTTAGAATAAGATTCAGAAACAGTAGGAGCACTCATTGCCCAATACATACCTTTAGCCAACCATTGAGGGTCAACATAAGCATCAGGATTAGGAGAAGTAAGTTTCAAAAGATAAGCATAACCATAAGCAGATTCACCTAAGTCTTTCTGAATACGAACTTGAGTAACACCATCGGGAGCAGTAAGACCATGTTGTTCAATAAACCAATGAGTGGAGAAATGAACTTCAAATTCACTACCATTTTGACCCGGTTTAGTAACAGCAGTATTAAAGTAAGTTACAAAGTCTGTAAACTTCATACGACCCATAGTTTTCCAAGTCCATTGTACAGTAGCAACATCTTTAATACCACGACTACCTTGACCTTCAGTAATAAAACTTAAAGGAAAACGGTCATCATCCATACCATAATTATAAGTCAGAAAACTATTAATTTCTTCTGGCTTTTGAAGTTGAAGATAAGCAATTGATTCTTCATTAGAATAACCTCTATCTTCATAACGAGTTTGTCCAATAACACGTAATGTTTTCATCTACAAATTTACTATTATGTTAATAACCAAAACGCTCATCTTTCAGAACGTCTTTTTTACTGTCAGGTTTAGTTATTTTAATAGCTCCTTTTGTAGATTTACGTTGACTAGCAGTAAGTTTCAACTTTTTAGCTTCTTTATCAGAAACAGCCATTTCTATCAAACTATCATAACCTTTACCTGTATATTTAAGCCAAGCCTTAAGCAGTTCTTCATCGCGTCTTTCAGCAGGAGATAACTTCATTAAATCATTTTCATAACGAGAAAGTCCTTTATCATCAACTTGATAAACATAATTAAAGAAATCTTCAGGAGTAGTAGAAATCTGTTTACCATTACGTTCAATAATAACAGTTTCGGGAATACGATAACCAGCAATTTGTCGTTTATCAATACATTCTTTAACTCCATTCCAAAATTCCATAAGTTGTTTCTCTTCTTCTGCTTTAACTCGCATAGCTTCTTTAGCATTAGCTTCACGCATTTCGTTATCAGCTTTCTGAAGAGCTTCAAGTTCTTCTTTAGCAACATTGAAAAGTTCATTACTATCTTTAAGATATTGAATATACTTATCAACATTACCACGACGATTAAATTCCTTAAACGCCTCACGAACAATAGCTTCTTGTTGACTTACATTATTTTCATCTACTTCAATACCGCTTCTATCTCGAAGTTCACCAAAGCCTTCAAATGAATTACCATTTGCAACATAATAATTAAGAAAATCACCAACAATAGGATAATCTTCAAATAATTTATTAACACCAGCTTGAGCAAATTCATCACGTTTTAAATCAATAACGGATTGAATATAACTTGCAACTCCTTGAGGAGTATTATCAAAAGTAACAGCTTTACCATCTTCTGAAGTAACAGAAACACCTACAAGTTCTTGAATCGATTTAACATCAATAGTATTTTCTTCTTTAGTATCTTCTACTTCAAATTCTTTAAGATAAGCAGCAACTTCGTTTTTAGCTTTAAAGATATTACCTTTATCGTCAATAAGATTACCGTCTTTATCAACAGTATATTTATTATCTCCATCTTCGATAATAGTACCTTCTTCTAAACCATGTTCAACATCAGCGTCATTCGCTTTACTAGTAGGCTGACTCCCCGTGGAGGATGAAGATTGGTCATCTTTATTAGCATTAGTCTTACTATTCCCATTTCCATTATTACCACCAGTAATATCATCAATAGGATTACCATCAGCATCTAACTGCCCTGTTTTACCTGTATCAAGGTCTGTAATGTCGTCAGTAGGTTTTCCATCACCATTAGATGTTTCACCATTAAAACCAAAACTATCAAAATTAGGCATAATTCTTTGTTTTTAATTAATTACTATATCACAAATATAAACTATAATAATAATATGAGTTTTACTTGTATCGTTAAAATATGTTCACCTTTAAGCCGATTTGCCGACTAACATACTATTGTTAACTAGGATATTTATTACTGATAACCTATCCTGTCGCTTTCAGAGAAGCCGTGTATGAATCAAATTTTATCATAATGATTAATCTATCACGAAATGAATAAAGTGCTTAAAATGAGCTTAAAATGGCTCATGTGATGTAAATAAAAATGAAAATGGGCTGAACCTACTTTCACAAGCAAGTCCAGCCCTATTATGAACAAAATTTAGAAGTACAGCCGATTATTTACTTTTACTATCATAACGATTTTTATTCGTTTTTGCAATCTTGACTTTATCATCACTTTCTTTAAGTTTAACAGCTAATTCTTTTTCTTTAAGTTGTGCTTCAACAGAAGTCTTTTGAGCATCTAAACTAAGTTTACTACGTTCAAGATTAAGTCTAGCATTTTCCATACGTTCTTCAGCTTGACTCTTTTCAGCATCACTAAGACCATTATCAAAACTCATAATATTAGCATTTGCTTTCATAGCTTCAATCTGACCATCAAGATATTTTTCAACTCTAATTGTTTCTCTATCTTGTTCTGCTTTTCTATCAATCTTAGCAAGTTCAAATTCTTGACGAAGTTGTTCTGTTTGTTGAGAAACACGTTCAACATCAAGTTCATGCTCACGTTGAATATTTTGATACTTATCAATAAGTTTACTAATTTGAGCAACATTATCTCCACGTATAGCAGCATTAGCCATATCCATATTACCATTCTGAGCAGCACTAAATGCAAGTTGTTTATATTGTTCAAGTTTCTCACGTTCTTTAACAGAAGTTTTACAAGTAACAATATAATTAGCAAATATATGACTATTAACATCAAGACTTAAATATCTAATATCACCATCTTTAGTTTTATAAGAAGTATTAAGACCATCAATCCAAGCAAGTTTAGTATAATCCATTTCAGCTTGATAATCTCGTTCTCTCATTTTATCAAATATAAATTCAATAATAACAGAACCCATACTTCCACGAATAACTGCTTCATCAGTAACTCCTTTACCAGCACTATTAGCAATCTCACCATAACGTTGTGGAGTCATATCACATTCCATTTTAGCAGTCTGTTCAATCTCTTGAATAAGTTGCCCAAGTTCAGTAATATAATTATTCATACGACTTTCAAGATAACGAACACTTTGTGCTTTAACAAGATTAGCATCATCTTCATCATCAATATAAAGCACACCATCAGCAGCCATACGATATATAGTTTCAGCAGGTTTTTTACCAAGAAGAGATTTAGCAATCATAAGAACGTTCATCTTATTTTTAGCAATAGCCATTTCTCTATGATAAGAAACTATATTACGAAATACTTGATAAGGAATAACCGTATCTACAATACTAAATCTTCCAAAACCAGGCAAAAGTTCTGCAATACCATTATAAGGAAGTTTACCATTCCTATTATAAGCAATAGGACGAGCCTTATAAGGATATATACTTGTAGCACGAGAGCCAATTCTAACGCTCTCATAAACTTGTGGACGCCACACCCATTCAATACTAATATCACCACTAGCAGGGTCAAGCTGATAAGTTTCATCAACAATTCTTGTTGTAACAAATGCTCCATTACTATATGTAAGAATACCTTCTTTTATTTCACCTCTCCAAACAGTATGCCAAACTTCAAACAAGCCATTATTAGCATCACGAGCCATTATATTAGTGTTCTTAATATGTTGCAAATCATCTTTATTAAATTTACTACATATATCACCAAAATAATACATATATTTATCCCAATTTAAAAGTGCTCTATCACTAGAAGTAGTAGCACTATATTGATAATATGTATCAAGAGCTTCACGTTCTTTTTCAGAAAGATATTCATAAAATTCATCTATAATTTGTTGTTTAGTCAACATACGACGTTCAGCAAACATATCATAATCTTCTGCAAACATACTATCATTAGGAACAGGAAAAGCATCTCTAACACTAACAACACGTTTAATTAATTGATTACCTACAACATCTCTATATGTATAACAAGCTCCAAAAGCAACAAATTCAAAATAAGCTCTAGCATATATAGTAAAAGCATCAGTAAGGTCATCAATAACATTAATTAAATCTTGTCCTTGTGCACTAATATCATCAATAAAATTTTCATTAAACTCTTTAATAAAAGCTTCAATATCAACAGCTTGTTCAGGATTAAATTGTTCAGGATTATTACCTTCATTAACAAACTGCATATAACTTTCTTGTATCTTCTTAGCAACAGCTTGTTCAGCAAGCATCATAATTTGTTTACCAAGTTCAGCATCTCTAGCAAATACAACTTCCGGATTATTAGCTCCAACAATAAAATCATGTGGATTTTTAATATATTCACCAATATATCTTCTAATAATACCTTTCATCATATCATAATTACGCATAGTAGCTGGAAAACGAGTTAGATTTTCATCTTTCTCATTATAAGGATTAAGAGTTTTTCTATAATATTCTCTAGGAATATTACCAAGAAGAATATTAAACTTTTCTTCTACATTAAAATCAGCTTTACAAGCAATACCAGCTTCTATAACGTAATCACAACATTTAGCATACCAATCAACTTCTTGTTTTTCAGCATAACTAACATGCTGATTAGGGAAATCAAGTCTACCAAAATTATACATATCTTTATCTATTTAATCTTAAAACCATTGTCTATTAAAAATATCTGTTTTATCATTATCTTCTGTAACTTTCTTACGACTAGCAAGTTCTCGTTTACCTTTAATATCAATAGACTTCCAATATATACCTAAAAGTATAAGACTAGATATACGGTCAAAGTTACCTTCAGCATTAAACTTTTTAAGTTCAAGAATTGTTTGATAATCAAGAAATCTTTCAAAAACATAAATATCTTCTCCAAATTCATTTTTACCAATAACTTCATATAAGAACTCTTTAAGTAGACGAAGACCATCTAATTTCTTAGGACCACTACCAATATTATAACCATAACTAGTACTAACTTTTTCTTTAACAGCAGAATCCCAAACATATAAAGGTTCATAACCTAGATATTTAGTAGCTTTCCATTTACGAAAATTAGAAACAGTTTCACCACGATTTATTTCTACAAGTCCAGTACCAATACAATTATACCATTTACATAGTCGATAAAACTTTTCATCAGCTTCTTCTAGTCTTTCAGTACGTCCATAATATGCAGCACACAACTTAGGTTTAAATCCATTACGTTCTCTAGGCATTTCAATAACAAATATACTATTATGAGAATGTCTATCAGTAATTTCTTTTTTATCTTTATCAATACCAACAGGGTCATAAACTGCAACATAAGTACCGGGAAGAATACTTCTTACAAGTCTATCATTAATATATGTTTCTTCATATTCTGGAGCAAACCAAACTCTTATACAACCATGAGGGTCTTCATTGCCACGTCTAGGAACTCCTTGAATATAATCATAAGTTTTCATATCAGGATTTTCAATTCTTATACGAGCATTAGATTTAAAATAAATCTTTTTAGTTCCATCTTCAAATAGTTCGCCATCAGTATAAAACTTATAACTATTATCAACTCGAAGTTTATCTTCAAATTTATTAAGAGCTTCACTACTAAATATATTTTCACTAGCACTACTAAAAGATTCAGCAGGAAATAAAGCACGCTGACCAAGATAATTAAGATATTCTGCAAAAGTCTTAGCAGTCTTTTTCTTTTCAGTTCTTTCTCGTGCTGCAAGCTTAAGTCCTATTCGTAGATTACTATTTCCATATTCATCAAATCCTTTAACTCCATCTATTTCTCCTTCAAGACCCCAAGCATAAGATTTAAAGAATCCACAAACTTCATTACGAGCATCATTATCAAAAACATTTTCAAAAGCCATAAATCCAAATGCTCTAGGATTATAAAAGTTTTGTTCAAATATTTGCATATTAGCAGCAGTAGCAGTTCCCCAAGCCATAAGAGTACCAGTAGTACGAGTACCAACAGTCATTGTAGGTTCGGTTACATTCATAAACTCATCAAAATTCTGCATTGTAGATAGCTCTTCAACTTTAATTGTAACAGCATCTTTACCAATAGCACAGTCAGGATTATTATTAGCACTAACACTTAAAAGAGAACTAGACCAACTATCATCAGCTTCAACTCCATTTTTCATACGATAACCAAGTTTAAAACTATCAGTAGTAGGACTATATATACCTCTTTTAAATGGAGTCTTTTCTTCAAAGAACTTTAAATTATTAACAGCAAAGTCACTTAAACCACCTTGTTTAATTAAGTATTTATTATCAGCCGCAACATGAATAACAACTTTATGCTTAGATAAGTTAACTTCATTAGAACTATCAGCAGCCATAATATAAGAAAAACCTCCACGTCGAGTTTTATCAATAATAAGATGTAAACCATTACGTCTACAAAATTCTATAATTTGCCAAGTCCAAAATTGAGCATCAATAAAACTAGGAAAACTATAAATCTTTTTAGCAGTAGCTCCATGTTCAGTAACAATAACAGATGATTCATCTGTACGTTCCATACGAGTATAATTAAGAAAATTATAATGACCACCTGTTATCCAAACATCTTCTATACTTCCATCCGGATTTTGCCAACAAGGAGCAGAAAAACCATTACGTCGTCTATCACATTCTCTACGTCTAAATTGTCTATGAGGAATACTATCAACTTTAAATTGAGTATATTTACCTGTGGCTTGATATGTTCTAGCAGCTTCATTAAAAAGTTCAGTATTAACAAATTTGCCAGGTCTAATATTTAAAAGAAAGCCACCACTATCTCCAATTAAAAAGTTATTATGAGGGTCATACCATCCACAATCACTAGCTTTCTTATACTTTTTCTCTTTATCAGGTTCTTCAATGTATTCTAGAAAAGGATATTTACCATCAGCCATAATATTTTATTTAACTAGTAAACAAACAACAAAAGCGATAGCGCAAACAGCACCACCGCTTACCAAATATCTATTCTTACGTTTAATACGTTCAATAGACTTATTTAAATTATCATTTACTTTATTACTATTATCAAGATTATTTTGTAAAGTTTCAACTTCTTTATAAAGAGCATTATATTTAATCTTATGGAGATTAATTATACTATCTTGTTCGTTAATAATATCTTTATAAAGTTTAGCTTTAATAATTTTAGTATTAGCAATCTTAATCATATTAATAGGGACAAGAACAGTTGTATCAGTAGTGTTGACTCCCCGTGGAGGATGCACTACATTATCAATCTCACTCTGACACCAACTTCTTGAATAATTCCCAAGTAGCACTGTCATTAAGACTAATAACTTTATCTTCAATATCTTTTTCATGTTCTTTAAGTTTATAAACTATACTTTCTCTTTCAGTTATAACTAACTGTATAGAATCAATCCGAACATGATTAATAGCGGTGTCACTTTTATTATATGAATTGGCTTCTACACTAAAACGACTTATTGATAAATATAGAGTAACACATAAATTAATAATCGCTATTATAAATATTGCTATTAACATCTTCTTCATAATTCTATACAGTATTAAGTTAATCTTTTATTTCTATAAGTTTATTAAGCAAATCAAGATTCCATCTACCAGTTTCTTTAAGACCAAGAACTCTTTGAGCCATCTTGATAGCTGCAACTGGACCACAATTCACGTTAGTATCAAATAATTGTTCAGCAACTCTCTGACTATTAAAATCATCAAGTTCAAATACATCCCAATAACCTATTTTATACTTTTTCCAAACAAGTTTCTGAAGCTGAACATCATTATCAAGCTTAGACTTAAACTCTTTACTACCAACAGTATAATGTTTCTTATAAGAATCAATCATAGTCCAACCTTGCCAAGTAGGATTATATTTACGACTGATACCTCTATAAGTTTCTCCACCAGCATCATCTTTATCGTTTACATAACCACCTTCTTTAATAGATAGTTTTTTAAAAGCATCTCCAAAGTAAGCCATAATTTAATTTATATAAGGATTAGTACAATATCTAAAACAATCAACAGCGTCATAATATTCATCTTCATCAAATTCTTTAATTGTAACCCAAAACCAAAGAACTTTAATTTGAACTTTATAAATCACAAATTCAAAGTCATCACCAATATGATGTTCATCGCCAATTAATCTTATATTTTTTCTACGATTAATAATATACATAACTTATTCTTCAAGAGTTCTACGAATCCAACCTCTAAGATATTTGATATTATTTCCTTTTCCAGCAATATCATTATAATATCTAATACGCTCAAGTTTATATTTAGCTACAAAATAATCAGCACTAATTGTAGTATCAGACTTATAAGCATTAAGAGAATCTTGAGTTCTACGAAGCAATTCTTTAGTTAGAACTAATTCATTAACAGCAGTAGAATCAGTAACAGGAACATAACGAATTTCAGGAACTGGAGTAATACGTTTAGCGCATCCACTAGATAAACAAATAGCAAATATAACTAAAACAATAAAACCAATAATTACTCCAATTAAATTGTCTTTATTTAATTTCATATAACAAGTTTAAATTGAGTTTGAACACTACTAGCTTTAATTTGTAATTCTCTATCTTTAAGAACTTTATTAATATCATCACGTAGATAATTCATAGTAAAGAATTTAGTAGTTTCAACAGGATTTTCTTTAATATGATAAAGACCATCAGAAAATCTTTTTGGCATACCATATTCATTAAGTTCAAAATCACTATCAATATGACATAACCAAATACCTTTAATAGTTAAACCAAGTATATATTCAACAGCAAAAGCATACATACTAAGTTGAAGATTATATATAGCACCATTACAATTAGGAAGATGATTAAGAGGAGCTAAAAGTCGTTCATCTTTATTAACCCAAACATTAGTTTGTTGTGCAGGTTTAACTGTTTTATCTTTCTTATAATAACCACTACTAAATCTTAATCCGCCACGATTTGTTTTCCAATCACCTACAACAGCACAATTAGTATCTTCATTAACTAGAAGAATATCAATAGTTCCACTAATTAACCAATCTATAAGAAACATACCAATCTCACTATAAATCTTATATCCTCTTTCAGTGTACATTTTAAACGCATCATAAATAAGAGGATAACGATTATTAGTAAGTTCAATAAAATCTTTAAGATTAAGAAGTTTATAATTAGCACCAAAATTTGGAATATCAGCAATAGTAACCATTACACCATCTTCACGTTTATCAAGATAATTAATAGCTTGTTGAAACATAGATGCTCCTTTAACACCATCTTCAAGACCATTGTGAGTATTAGTTCCACGTTCACAAGCTTCTTTAGTAATAGTTGACCATTGTTCCTCCAGTTTCTTTTCGCTTATTCCTAGTTCTTTAGACTTCTTTCTCAACCAATAGTTCTTATCGAACTTCGGTTGATATTGATGGAGTATTTGAGTTGTACTAATATAGCTATTATTTAAAGTATCTGCATAACTATGTTGAGCTTCATTAAATATTAACCTAATATTATTATATCTATTATCTTTCAATTGCATCATATTTCCAAATAAAATTTTTACAAGTTTTACTTTTACCTGTTAAAGCAGCACTTCTTATAGAACTAATAAAATAACTATTTCTATTATAATTTATATCCTTAAATTTAATCATATTAATATTATTAAGTTCAACACTAGCTTGGGTACGCTTCGGCACTGCGTGCCTACGCTATACTCCCCGTGGAGGATGAAGTGGATTAGCATCAGCTTATTCCTCAATCATACTACTAGTAATTTCAACTCCACCTCTACCAGCAACATTCTCTTGTTCATACAGAAGATTTTCTTCAGCTACATTAAGAGCTTTAATCGTGTTTGGAAACTGATTAGCTAAATCATTAATTTGTTTCATATAACCAATAACAACTGGAACATCTTCTAGACTAGCACCATCAGATAATTTGTCATTCAACAATTCATTTAACTTGCTAGCAGCTAGAGCAACATTATGAATACCACGCTTAATATTAAGAACAGCTTCCATACCAGCTCCAGCTTTTTGATTATAATATCTTTTAATAAGTTTCCAAACAAGAATATCAGGTTGATAATTTTTAGGTAAATCAAAATTCTCAATAGCTTTCTTAAGAGCTTCTTTTTCACTAAGACCTTCTTGTAGACACGGACCTTTAGGGTCACCAAGATAATAAATAACTCCAACTTCTTTAACATACATCTCTTTATTAGGAGATTTATCTCTAGTATAAAGAAGACTAACATCTCTATCAAGAAGTTGTTTAAGTGTAGGAGCTTTTGGCATACCAGTTTCATCTATGGTCAGCATCCAATCCAATTCCAAACCGTTCATATATTTCTTCTACTTCTTCATCAAATTCAATAATTTCAAGTTTACCCATAGCATATAGCCAAAGATTAGCATAAGCAGCACTATGTTTTTTACTTAGTTTAATCCAAATAGGAAGAAGTTTCTTTTTAAATTTAAGTTCAGTCTTAATCTTTTCTTCTTCTTCATAATGTTTTTGCTTTTCTTCTTCCATAACTTTAGCAGTATATTCTTTATACTCTTCTCTAGTCATAGTTTTTCTAGCTTCTTTAAAGTCTTTATAATGACTAATAAGTTTGGAACGATACCAATTCTTTTGAATAGTGCCAATATGAGGAATAGCAACACATTTATCTTTTCGTATATTAATACTAGCTTCTTTTTCAAGACTTTCAATAATAGATTTACAAAGTATTCTATCATCACCTTGAAACCCAATATCATCTAATATATTATTTATATCTTTATAGATAAGAATATAATCATCATCAAAATCTTCATGAGAACTAGTATTAGCAATATTAAAACTAGTATTAGTCTTAAAATCCATAATTGAAAGTTTAAGAACTCTTCTTAGATTACTACTATAAACAAGAACACAAGTACCTATAATTTTAAATTATACATAAGTAGTTTTAAGAAGAGTTCGATTATTTAGACGAAATGGCTAATTAGCTTTTTCAGCAGAATGATAAACAAAAGGATTAATAGCTTTATGTTTATCAGTAATAGCAGCTCTTAAATCATTAATAGCTATAACTTTAAATTCAATAAACCAAACTTTTTGTCCTTTTTTATATCCTTGATTTTGTCCAAAAGTACCAACAGTAATAGAACGAGTTAGTTCAGTATCATTAGTAATATACTTATTAACAAATTGAGGACTAAGAACATTATGTTTAAGATAAAGATGATAGCCACGTTCAAGAGTAGAACGGTCAATAATAATCTTGTCCATTTGATTCATACCAATAAGTTCAGCATCTTCTTTACTAATTTTAGCAATAATTGGCATAACCTCAACTGTACTAACTTTATTATTAATAACACCAAACAAACTTTCATTTTGGCAAAGAGCAACAACACAATAATGTTTAGCAATAACTACATTAGTAAGAACAGCGTCAAGTGCTTCACTTGTTATTTCGCTGATGTCAGTAGGTATTTGAATACCAAAATCTTTAAATTTACTTTCAACTTTAATCATAACACTAAATTATTTAGTTTTAATAATACTATCAATACCAATATTTCCAAGTTTAAGTTTACTAGGAACTTTAACTTCTTTTTTATTCCTTTCTCCACTATGAAATTCTTTAGTGTATTTAGGTTTAGTTTCACTTTTATCTTTACCCATAACTTAATTGTTTTTAGCAAATGTAAGAGTTTGAATGAATCTACCAAGAGAAAAACTATTTTTAACATTTACATCATAGAGGATTATATGATTATAAATATGCAAGTCATACTCCCCGTGGAGGATGAAGATAAGCTAGACTTAATCATAATAGTATTAATGATATTAATAGAGATAATAATAATTA
>OGOW01001231.1_pt1 | contig 24681 bp, 19 predicted proteins | sample 1552781 | NCBI WGS metagenome assembly OGOW01 (sample SAMEA2580145, study PRJEB22360) | human gut metagenome | biome: human gut; feature: human-associated habitat; material: faeces | place: Denmark | collected 2008/2010
GCAGCCGCAATGGCAGCCGCATCCGCAATGCCAGTAATGGCAGACGAGATTAAGGATCTGTACGATTACGAGACTCAGGCAAGAGAAGTGGAGACTTGGAATATTCTGCATTCTCAGAGCGCAGCCGATCTTAATGTACTGACCAATCTGTATGACGGTCTTGTAGAGGCGGATGAGTATGGAAAGGTGGTACCAGCAATCGCAGAGAGTTGGGAGACTGAGGATAATGGTATTACCTGGACCTTCCACTTAAGAGAAGGTGTGAAGTGGGTTGATCAGAATGGAAATGAGAAGGGTGAAGTTACTGCGCAGGATTTCTTAACTGGACTTGAGTGGATATTAAATTTCCACAAGAATGATGCAGCCAACACCTCTATGCCGATGGAAATGATCGTTGGTGCAGAGGATTACTACAACATGACAAGCGAACTTGATGCAGATGCAGGATTTGCACTGACAGCTGAAAGCCCAGAATTTGCTGATACCGTTGGCATCAAGGCAATTGATGATTACACCTTACAGTACACCTGCGTAAGCGAGAAGCCATACTTTGATACCTTAGGTGTAAAACTTTTGTATCCGATTTCACAGGGAATGATTGATGAGATTGGTGTAGATGGCTTTAAGGCTGCAACACCGGAGAACATCTGGTATAACGGCTGTTACACTTGTACAGAGTACATCCAGCAGAATACAAAGACATTGACAAAAAATCCGCTGTACTGGGATACCGATGCAAAGCTGTTTGATTCAGTTACCATTAAGATGGTAGAGTCTTCTGATACCGCATATCAGCTGTACACCACAGGTGAGATTGATCATGTTGACCTGACTGAGTCCAACCTGACCACCATCTACAACAACGAGTCTGATCCATATCATGATCAGTTAGTTGAAAAGCGTCCGGCCAGGTTCTCTTATCAGTTCCACTTCAACTATGATAAGCACAACGATGATCAGTCCGAGGATACCAACTGGAACACCGCTATTGCAAACGAAGCATTCCGTAAGTGCTGGTACTATGGTCTTGATCTTGGAAGCTACTACAAGAGAACCAACGCAATCAATCCGTACAAATGCTACAACAACTGCTACACCATGCAGGGCCTTGTATACCTGTCGGATGGTACTGAGTACACCAGCCTGGTTCAGGAGAAGTTAGGTCTTCCGGCATATGATGGTGAGACAATGACTCGTCTTGATTCTGAGAAGTTTGAAGAGTACAAGGCACAGGCAATTGAGGAGTTAACAGCAGCAGGCGTTACCTTCCCGGTACATGCAAGATATTTCGTGTCTGGTGGAAATCAGACTGCTCTTGATAGTGCAAATGTATTAAAGCAGGCATTCTCCGATTCCTTTGGTGATGACTTCATCGTTCTTGATATTGATTCTTATGTATCCAGTCTTTCTAAGGAAGTTCGTGATCCGAGACGTCAGTCCTTCGTTATTAACGGATGGGGCGCTGACTACGGTGATCCGCAGAACTACTTAGGACAGGAAACAAATGACGGCGATAACGCATATTACATGGTAGCTTATGGTCACGCAGTAGATAGCGAGAGCGATGAGCTGAAGGATCTCTACAGCCAGTTTACTGAGTTAGTAAATAAGGCAGATGCGATCACAGACGATATTGATGCAAGATATGAGGCTTATGCAGACGCAGAGGCATTCATGCTTGATCATGCACTGACCATTCCGTCAAACTTTGATATCGGTTGGGAGCTGACTCACATAAATGATTACACCAAGCAGAACGCTATGTTTGGTATTCAGAATTTGAAGTATAAGAATTGGGAGACTTCTACAGACGCCTATACTGCAGAAGACTACGCTGGATTCCAGGAAACCTGGAACGCAGGTTCTGCTGAATAATATATGGCAAAATACACCGTAAAGAGATTGTTACAGTCTCTTGTAACAATCCTCATTGTGGTGACTATCGTATTCCTGCTGCTTAGAATGCTGCCTACGGATTATTATTTTACCGAGGACCAGCTAATGAAGCTGACCGATCAGCAAAAGCACGATCAGCTTCAAGCAGCAGGTTTATTAGATAGTACCTTTACACAGCTGACACGCTATTATGGGCAGTTGTTGAGACTTGACTTTGGTACGTCTCGACGAATTCAAAGCGGTGTCTCTGTTGTAAAGGTAATTGGCGGAAAGTTTGCAATGTCGATGCAGTTAGGACTGATCTCCTTTGCAATCTCTCTGGTAATTGGTGTTGTAATTGGTGTGCTTCAGGCACGTTTTAAGGACGGTATCATCGACGGCATTGGAACAATTTACACGATATTGGTAAATGCAGTTCCGCCGCTTGTTGCGTATTCACTTGTTCTTGTATTTGGTTCCCATGTGTTAAAGCTTCCTTCCATGTATTCAACGAGAAATCCAGGACCGTCTATGATTCTGCCGGTTGCATGTCTTTCTCTTTCATCAATTGCAGGCTATGCACTGTGGACAAGACGTTACATGGTAGATGAGTTAAATAAGGATTATATTAAGCTGGCTCGTGTTAAGGGCCTTTCCTCGAAGCGCATCATGGTTACTCATGTGCTTAGAAATGCATTCGTTCCGCTTGCACAGTATATTCCTTATTCTATTTTGCTGACAGTCGGCGGTTCTCTTCTGGTAGAGCGTTTCTTCTCTGTTCCAGGTATGGGTTCTCTTCTTACTGACGCAATCAACCGTTATGACACAAATGTTGTTCAGACGCTTGTTATTTTATACGCTGCACTTGGTATCATCGGCGTATTTTTGGGTGATGTTTTGATGATGATCATTGACCCACGTATTACATTGACCGGAAAGGGAGGTACAAGATAATGGCAGTCAATTCAAATGATGACGCACGCTTTAAGGTTGTCGAGTACTCTCCTGAAAAGGCCGAGATGATCGGATATTCCAATTATTCTTATTGGAAATCTGTAATTCACAATTTCTTAAAGAAAAAGAGTGCAGTTGCGCTTTTAATTGTGTTTGTTGCACTTGTTGTATTTTCCTTCGTTGCACTTGTAATCGGAAAATACGATTATCGTAATCTTGTCACAGATAGTTCAAAGGGCTTTATTCTTCCAAACTCAGAGTTCTGGTTTGGTACTGATAACCTAGGACGTGACTACTGGAGCCAGGTATGGTATGCGACACAGACATCCATTAAGCTTGCCTGTATCGTTGCAATCGGTGAGTGTGTGCTTGGTGTTACGATTGGTCTTCTTTGGGGATATGTTCGTCAGTTAGACCGTTTCTTTACAGAGCTGTATAATGTAATTGATAATATTCCGCAGATCATTTACATGACACTGATTGCATTAATGGTTGGTAAGAGCTTTACCATCATGGCAGTGTCCTTGATTGCATTTGGTTGGCTTGGAATGGCAAGAAATATCCGTAACCTTGTTATGATGTATCGTGACCGCGAGTATAACTTAGCATCAAGATGTTTAGGTACTCCGACGTACCGTATCTTGCTTAAGAACATTTTACCGTACCTGATTAGTGTTATTATCTTAAGAGTGGCACTGTCAATTCCGAGAACAATCAGTATGGAGACTACACTTTCCTATCTTGGTCTTGGTCTTGATATTAACACACCTACACTTGGAATCCTTCTTCGTAATGCAAGAAGCTATTTCCTGAATTATCCATATTTGCTGGTATTCCCGGCAGTTATTGTATCTGTTGTTACGATCACATTCTATCTGGTTGGTAACGCATTTTCCGATGCGGCTGATCCGAGAAATCACGTTTAAGGGGGGAGAACAATGGAAAAGAAACCAATATTATCCGCCAAAGACGTTGAAATTACGTTTAGCCTTCGCGGAAACAAATTAAATGCGATCCGTAAGTGTTCTCTTGATCTGTATGATGGAGAGACACTTGCAATCGTAGGAGAGTCCGGTTCAGGAAAAAGTGTATTTACAAAGACATTTGTCGGTATGCTTGATGGAAACGGCAGTATTACCGGCGGAAGCATTATGTACGATGGCAAGGATCTGGCAAAGTTTAAGAAGGAAAAGGAGTGGATGACTATTCGTGGTAAGAAAATCGCGATGGTTATGCAGGATCCTATGACTTCCTTAAATCCATTGAAAAAGGTTGGAAAGCAGATCCAGGAGTGTATCGAGCTTCATCAGGGTCTTAAGGGAGCTGTCGCAAAGAAGGCAACTCTTCAGATTCTTGAGAAGGTAGGTATTCCATATCCTGAAATGCGCTATAACCAGTATCCGCATGAGTTTTCAGGCGGTATGAGACAGCGTGTTGTTATTGCTATTGCGGTTGCATGCCGGCCGCAGATTTTAATCTGCGATGAGCCTACCACCGCACTGGACGTAACGATTCAGGCTCAGATTTTGGAGCTGATCAGAAATCTACAGGCAGAGTACCATATGTCTGTTATCTATATTACACATGACCTTGGTGTTGTGGCAAATGTGGCTGACCGTGTTGCAGTTATGTATGCAGGACAGATCGTGGAGGTAGGCAAGGTAGATGAGATTTTCTACGATGCAAGACATCCTTATACTTGGGCACTTCTTTCTGCACTTCCGCAGCTTGGCGTGAAGGGCGAAGCACTGCCAACGATTGATGGTACACCGCCGAATCTGTTTAACAAGATTAAGGGTGATGCATTTGCACCTCGAAACAGACAGGCACTGGCTATTGATTTTGAGGAAGAGCCTCCATATTTTGAAGTTTCAGAGACGCACAAGGCAAAGACTTGGTATCTGGACCCGCGTGCACCGAAGATAGAACCGCCGAAGTCTGTGCAGCAGCTCAGACAGAAAATGAGAGCGCATAAGTAAAAGAGGTATGAGTATGGCTGAGAGAGAAAAGCTGATTGAGGTCAAAGACCTGCAGATTAGTTTCGGAAAAGGACGAAAAAAGTTTGTAGCAGTTGACCATGTGAATTTTGATATTTATAAGGGAGAGACATTCTCCCTGGTAGGTGAGTCCGGTTCCGGAAAGACTACCATCGGCCGCGCTATTACCCGTATCAATCCTACTTCGGCCGGAGAGATCTACTTTAAGGGCAAGAAGATCAATGGAAAGATTTCAAAGGAGCTTGACCGCGAGGTTATTAAGAGCTGCCAGATGATTTTCCAGGATCCTATGGCATCCTTAAATGAGCGTGCAAAGGTTGATTACATTGTATCCGAAGGTCTGTTAAACTTCCATATGTATAAGGATGAGGCAGATCGTGAGGCGAAGGTACAGAAGGCACTTCGAGAGGTTGGTCTTCTTCCAGAGTTTGCATCTCGTTTCCCACACGAGTTCTCTGGTGGACAAAGACAGCGTATCGGTATTGCAAGAGCCTTGATTATGGAGCCAGAGTTTGTTGTAGCTGATGAGCCGATTTCAGCGCTTGATGTTTCTATTCGTGCACAGGTATTGAACTTGTTAAACCAGTTAAAGGCATCAAGAGGACTGACATATTTGTTTATTGCACATGACCTTTCTGTAGTACGTTTTATTTCAGACCGTATTGCTGTTATCTATAAAGGTCGTATTGTGGAGCTGGCAGAGGCAGAGGAATTATTCCATCATCCACTGCATCCTTATACAAAGGCACTGCTTTCAGCAGTTCCGATTCCGGATCCAGAAATCGAGAAGAAGAAAAAGCTTTTGATTTATGATCCAACGCTTCATGATTACACAATCTCTAAGCCACAGTGGGTAGAGATTACTGAAGGTCATTTTGTATATGGTAATGAGCCAGAGCTTGAGAAATATCGTGCTGAGATTGACGCAATCAATGCAGCAGAGAGAACATAAAGAAGAGGCGAGAGAAGAGCATGAGATGGTTGAAAAAACAGTATCACCGCTATATGATTCGCCCCATTGTAACAAAAACGATCACCAGAACCCTAATCGGTCTGGTGATCGTCTTGCTATGGGATAAATACGTGAATGTAGAGCGGATTGGAGTTTCAAGGCTTGGCTTTGGACTGGGTGCAGTTGGAATTATTTTAATGGCTGGTGCATGGTTTTCCTATCTGCATCTGGATGGATTAACACCTATTGATACAGCGAAAAAGAAATTTGGTGTGAAAAATAAAAAGAAAAAAACAAAGCAAAGCATGGGCGGCGATATTGCAGACTACCTCGATGAGGAAATTGTGCCGTATGAGGAGTTGGATGAATCTGAAAAGGCAGCATGTCAGATGGCAGCCTTTTTGATTTCTGGAATGATCCTTGTGATCGCCGGGATTGTGATCCCACTCTTTTAAGAGCTCACAAAAAGCAGGGCACATGCCTTGCTTTTTTTCGTAAATAAGGGTATGATTGTAGAACAAAGATATCAGAGAAAGGATGGGATTCTATGGCAAAATCAAAAAAAGGAAAAGCAGTCATTGCAGGAGTGGCAGCGGTAAGCGCAGCCAGTATTTTGACCGTGAGAGGTATTTTCCACAAGGTATTCGCCAGACAGGAGAAGGAGGATGATGCAATCAGTCTGCGCTATAAGGACATGAGCGGAATGGTAAGAAAAAAAATTACAATCGTCTCTGGTTCCACTCATCTGACAGGATATTTATATGGAGAAGCATCTGCCAAAGGTCTCGTTGTTGTGTGCCATGGAATTGCAAGCGGCGGAGAAGATAACTTAAGCATGGTTAAATATATGCTGGATGATGGTTATCAGGTCTTTACATTTGATTATACGGGCGTGTATGAAAGTGAGGGAGCTTCATCCGTGGGCTTCTATCAGGCTGTGAAGGATTTGAATGCAGTTTTGGGTTATATTGAGGCGTCTGCATCACTAAAGAATCTTCCGGTATTTTTATATGGTCATAGCTGGGGCGGTTATACAGCTGCGGCAGTGCTGAATTTTAAGCATAATATTGCAGGTGTTATTACAATTTCAGGTTTTTCTAGTCCAATGGCAATTACGAAAGAGGCGGCAGGACGCATCATTCCAACATTGTTGGTAGATTTATTGCTTCCGTTTGCTGCACTTTATCAGCGTATTGTTTTTGGTAAGAATTATAATTTGTCTGCAATTGATGGCATCAATAGCTGTGACGTGCCAGTTCTTGTTATGCATGGCAAAGAGGATGAAGTGATTAGCTATGAGGGATCTTCTATTATCGCGCAGCGAAGTCATATTACAAATCCAAATGTTGAGTACTATACCGAGACACGTCCGGGAAAGAGCAATCACATGGGAATTTTCTTCACAAAGGGCGGAACAGCTTATTATCTAGCCAAGAAGGAAGAGTTAAAGATGCTTCACGATTTGTATTATAACCGTGTTCCAGAAAAGGTGCTTTCAAAATGGTTTGCCCGCCTTGATAAAAAGCAGGCAAATGATCTGGATCCACTGTTTGTAAAGACAGTGCTTGATTTCCTTGATAAGAACTGCAAGTAAGCCATGGTGACAGGGACGGTGGCTCAAAATGTGTCCCTCTGGCAAGTTGACTAAGAAAGCTAAAGAAAATCAGCCCTAGCCTTGACAGTTTTTTTTAGGTCATATATAATATATATGATACTGATTTATCAGGTTCTAAATAAAACCTAACAGAACATGAGAAGAAAATAGGAGGAATGAATATGAGAAAGGTAGCATTATCTTTGATGCTGGCTGCTTCTATGGCTGCAACTACACTTGGCAGCACTGCAGTTTTTGCATCAGACGCAACCACAACGGAGTCTGAGAGCTATACCTATCGCTATGCGTTAGCCGATTTCCCAACAAACTGGAGTCTGCATGACAATCAGACACAGACAGACTCTGAGCTTATGCAGTATCTGGAGGCAGGTTTCTACGCTTTCGATTACAACGATACCCAGGATGGTTATCAGATGGTTCCGCTTGTTGCAACAGGCGATCCAGAGGATGTAACTGCTGAGTATAAGGATCAGTATGGTTTAGACGGTGATGAGTCATTGGCATGGAAGATTACCATTCGTGATGATTTAAAGTGGGATGACGGTACACCGATCGTTGCTTCTGATTTTGTAAAGTCCGCAGAACTTCTGTTAAACCCGAAGGCACAGCATCACCGCGCAGATATGCTGTACTCTGGAAATCTTGTATTAAAGAATGCAAAGAATTTCCTTTATGCAGGACAGCATGCATATGCTGAGACTTTTATCTCTTCTGAGATGGGTGAGGATGAGTACGTAGATCCATCTGCATTCGAGAAGAATGAGAATGGCGTTTACGTTGTAGACGGACATGACTTAGCAGTTAGCTTAAATGACTGTGCAACTTGGGGTTCTGACGGACTGTCTGATTACTATGCATTAGACGATTATAAGTCTGCATTTATGAAAGACGACGTTGATCTGTATGAGACTGTTTTGGCTGCAAATGCAAATGATGACGGCTATGTTCCGGTAACTGATGAGGTTGTTGAGGCACTTGAGCACATCGTTGCAAATCTTCACGGATATGCGACTGTAGAGGATTACGCAGCAGAAGGCGGCGACTATGCATACAAAGAGTGGGAAGAGATGATCTATCAGGGTACCGAGTATCCAGAGATGTCAATCGACGAAGTTGGTATCTTTGCTCCATCCGATACTGAACTCGTTTTAGTCCTTGAAAAGCCATTAAAGGGCTTCTACTTAAAGTATTCACTGACAGATTCCTGGTTAGTAAAGGAAGATCTGTATAAGAGCTGCGAGTCTGAGAGCAACGGTGTTTACAACAATACTTATGGTACCTCTGCAGAGACAACTGCTTCCTTTGGACCTTACAAGCTGACATCTTATCAGGCTGATAAGGAGTACGTTCTTGATAAGAACGAGTACTACTTTGGCAATGTAGACGGTCAGTATCAGACCACAAGCATCGTTGTTAGCTGCGTAAAAGAGCCATCAACAAGACTTGAGATGTTCTTAAGCGGTGAGCTTGACAGATATGGCTTGACAAAGGATGATATCGAGACCTACGGTTCTAGCGATTACGCATATTATACCGTTGGTGAGAGTACCTTCTTCATGGCAATGAATCCAGGTGTAGAGGGACTTGAGGCAGCACAGAAGGCTGCTGGCGATAACATCAACAAGACAATCCTTAGCTTAAAGTCCTTCCGTGAGGCACTTTGCTATGCACTTGACCGTGATGCATTCAATGCAGCAGTTAACCCATTAAGCTCTGCAGCATTTGGTCTTTACTCAAACAGCATCATCTCTGATCCGGAAGAGGGTACTGCATATCGTGATACCGAGGAAGCAAAGACTGTTCTTGCAAACTTCTGGGGTCTGTCCGATGATATCGGTGATGGCAAGATGTATGCAACAGTTGACGATGCAGTAGACAGCATCACAGGCTACAACTTAGAGATGGCTCAGGAGAGATTCAACGAGGCATATGATGAGGCAATCGCAGCTGGTCTTATGGATGAGGATGATGTGGTTGAGATCAAGATTGGTCTTCCAAACAGCGAGAGCACCTTCTACAACAAGGGTAACGAGTTCCTTGTAAACTGCTACACTGAGGCAGTAAAGGGAACTTCTCTTGAGGGCAAGTTAACCTTTAGCGTAGATGATACACTTGGAAATGGCTTTAGTGAGGCACTTAGAAGCCAGCAGGTAGATCTTCTGTTTGGTGTAGGCTGGACAGGTGCTGCACTTGATCCGTACAGCTTGATGGAAGCTTATACATCAAGCGAGTATCAGTACGACCCGTCATGGGATACAAAGTCTGCTGATATAGATATCACATTGACAGATGGCGTTACCTATACTGCAACTGCATGGGATTGGACTCAGGCTATGCTTGGTGAGGTTATTACCATTAAGGCTGAGGATGGTACCACAAAAGAGTTCACTGCTGGTTCTGCAGATGACAACAGCGAAGATCGTTTTGAGGTATTAGTTGGACTGGAGAATGCAGTTCTTGGAAATTATGACCTGATTCCAATGTTCGATGACTGTACAGCTGCATTAAAGAGTATGAAGATTCAGTTTGCTACAGATGAGTATTACTACAGCATCGGCCGCGGTGGTGTTCAGTACATGACATACGACTACAGCGATGCTGAGTGGGATGCATTTGTATCTGAGCAGGGTGGAAAACTCAATTACAACTAATGAAGTATCAAAATCGAGAAATCGAATAATAAGAAGTGATTATGTTGCGAAAAAGAGCAACACTTCGACAGGAAAGGGGGCGGCTTGCCGCCCCCTTCCTGTCAGTTTTTTGAAAAAATTTTTAAAAGCGTAAAACCGTAAAATTAAACATGAAAACAAACGGAGGACAACGATGGTTAAGTACGTACTAAAGCGTATCGCGCTGATGTTTTTTGTCTTCTTCACAATTCTGACAGTATGCTTTGTACTTGTAAAGCTGCTGCCGCTTGTGGATGCCAAGCAGTTTGGCAAGGACATGAATCTGATTCAGCAGCGAAGAGAAGCGCTAGGCTATAACAAGCCGATTCTGATACAGTATCTGATTTTCTTAAAACGAAGCGTAATAGGTGGAGACTGGGGAATTAGTGAGGCGCTGTACCGCAGCCAGGATGTATGGAAGGTATTCACTTCCAAACTTCCAGCAACTATGATGGTAAACATCTATTCCATGATTTTTGCAATTCCGAGCGGACTGCTGCTTGGTATTTTTGCTGCATTAAAGAAAAACAAGTGGCAGGATTATCTTATCTCTACACTTGTCATGGTATTTATTTCCGTTCCGTCTTATGTATATGCACTGTTAATCCAGTATTTGCTTTGCTATAAGCTTAAGTTGTTCCCACTGCAGATGAACAGTGGAACGAACTATTTTTCACTGTCTATGTTTCGCTCAGTCATGCCGGCTGTGCTGGCACTGGCATTTGGAAGTATTGCCAGTCTGGCCAGATATGTGCGCGCCGAGCTTTCTGAGGTATTGACAAGTGATTTTATGCTGCTTGCAAGAACAAAAGGTTTGACTCGCTCACAGGCAACGATTCGCCATGCAATGAGAAATTCCATGGTTCCGGTATTCCCAATGATTTTGGGAGAGTTTGTCGGTATCTTAGGCGGATCTCTGATTATTGAGACGATCTTTGGTGTACCTGGTGTCGGCCAGCTGTATTTAAATTCTATTACAGCACGCGACTACAACTTCTTTATGCTGTTGTCTGCATTTTATACACTGATCGGACTTGTATCAGGACTAGTAGTTGATATCAGCTACGGCTTTATCGATCCGAGAATCAGAATGGGGGAACGATAAAATGGCACGCAAAAATACAGATTATACAAATATCCCAAAAGAAAAATTTGAGTTTTTTGACCGCAGCGAGGCGATCCATGACAAGAAGCTTGAGACAAAGCCGGTTGGTTATTTCAAGGATGCCATGATGCGCTTTTGCCGCAATAAGAGTTCACTGACAGCAGCGGTTATCATTGCACTGCTTCTTGCATTTGCACTTATTGTTCCGCTTGTGTCACATAATAGTTATACGAAGTCAAAGACTGATACAACGTATCTTCAGTATGGAAAGCTGCTTCCAAAGTCAAAGCTGTTTTCATGGGCAGGCTGGGATGGCGCAAAGAGAGAAACAATCAGCAGCGATATGTATGCATATTATGAGGCAATGGAGACAGAGCGCGGAGTAAATGCGATCACAAAAGTCTATAAGTCTGATTATGAGGATTCCTCCAGCACATCAAACAGCACATTTTATGATGTAAGAGTAGATTCCTATTCCAAGATTGGTATGTTAAATCTGACGCTGACAAAAGCAGAGTATGAGGCTATTCAAGATTGGCAGGATGAAAATCAGATTCAGGTAATTTATCCGTCAGTTGACTCAAAGTCAATTCAGGCACCGAATCTGCGTTCTGATCCAAATATCTGGTATAAGTGTACAAATAAGGGTGCACCGAAGCTGGATAAGGATGGAAATATTACGCCTATTTATCTGACAAAGGGAAAGGACGGAGATTATCATAGTCTTCGTATTGCTGGAGATGATGGTTCTTATCGTTACGCGACAGTAACCGGTTCTTCAACGTCAATGTCATTTAAGGTTCGTGTAGATGCTCTTAGCTATTTTCAGTATCGTTACGGCCATGAGCCGATATTCTTGTTCGGAACAAATGCTTACGGACAGGATATCCTGACAAGAATGGCTGAGGGTGCAAGATTTAGTCTTTTGTTTGCATTGATTATTTCTGCAATCAACTTGGCAATCGGTGCTGTTTACGGTGCAATCGAGGGCTTCTACGGCGGCGCAATCGATTTGATCATGGAGCGAATCTCCGATATCTTAAACGATGTTCCGTTTATTGTAGTAACATCATTGTTCCAGCTGCATCTGGCAAGCAAGGTCGGCGTTGTGCCATCTTTGTTGTTTGCGTTTGTATTGACAGGTTGGATTGGTATGGCAAGCAAGACACGTATGCAGTTTTATCGTTATAAGAATCAGGAATATATTCTGGCTGCACGTACACTTGGCGCTAAGGATTCACGACTGATGTTTAAGCATATTTTCCCAAATGCAATCGGAACATTAATTACTAGTGCTGTGCTTACGGTTCCGAGTGTTATCTACTCAGAGTCGAACATGACATATCTGGGAATTGTAAATCTGGATTCTTCGAATATGACATCACTTGGTACCATGCTTTCACAGGGAACCTCGATGCTTACGACGTATCCGCACATTATTTTATTCCCGGCAATTTATATTTCCCTGCTTATGATTTCCTTCAACCTGTTTGGAAACGGATTGCGGGATGCCTTTAACCCATCCCTGAGAGGAACGGAGGAGTAATTTAGAATGGAAAAGAAACTTTCAGTAAATAACCTGGTTGTCTCATTCCGCACACCGGCAGGAAAAGTACAGGCGGTACGAGATATCAGCTTTGATTTAAATAAAGGAGAGACACTTGCAATTGTAGGAGAGTCTGGTTCAGGTAAATCAGTAACCTCAAAGGCAATTCTTGGAATCCTTGCAGGAAACTCCATCATCGAGGGCGGTTCAATCATCTACGATGGTATGGATCTGTTAAAAATCGGTGAGGATGATTTTTACCGTATCCGTGGTGATAAGATTGCAATGATCTTCCAGGATCCGCTTTCAAGTTTAAATCCGATTATGCGTGTTGGAAAACAGCTGACAGAGGCGATGCTGTTAAAGGGAAAGGCACATCAGAAGGCCAGCAGAAACTCCTTTAATCAGACACTTGCGCTGCTAGAAAAGACAATGACAGCGGCAGGTACAGACAGCACAAAGGCGCACACACTTTGCCAAAACTTTGATAAGTTTGAATTTAAGCATATCGAGATTGAGCAGACATACAACACAGCGCATGAGGCTGCAATCGAGGTGCTTGACGATATTACAGATGCACTGTTTCATATTGAAAAGAAAGCACTCGATGATCCGAAGTATACACTTAAGGAAATCGTGCGCCTGTCAAAGCTTACACCAAATGATTTTGTTGTAAGCAATGATAAGAGCAAGCTTGAAGCTGCCGTAAAGACACTTGAATCAGTGATTCCTTCTGACTGCAAGTCAAAAAACTTTACAGCATCAAAAGCGCAGCTTGAGATTTTGCAGGGCATCATGACAGAAGCACTTAAAAAAGAAAAACCTGATTTCTTTAGTATGGGTTACTATGCGCAGTTCTCTGGAAAGTCTGTGCCAGTTTCTATGCCGATTGATGAGCTTAACAAAATGATGCGCACCTATCTTGAGGAGAGCTTCTTAAACGAGTTTTGTGAGGAAGCATCAAAGGCACTTTCCTTTAGTGCAAAGGAATCTGCAAGGAAAAAGAAGGAAGCAATTGATGTGATCAGTGCAAACAGAAGCACCTTTGACAGTGATTCCTGGGATGTGAAGTCATGTAAAGAAGCTGCTGAGAAGATGATTCAGGCAGTAGAGGCTTCAATTGATCCTATTGAGATTCATAAGGATGGACTTGCATGGACATTTGCAGGAAGCATCCGTGCTTCACAGGAGCATTATTTTGGCGGAATTGATAAAAATAAAGCTGCTGCAAAAAAGCATGCAAAGCAGCAGAAAAAATATGATAATCTGACTGCAAAGGGAAAACAGCCAACATGGAAGGTAACACCATCTACGGCAGTTGACCTTGAGCTTGAGCAGGATAATGTAAGAGAACTGTTAAATCGTCTGACAGAGCATTATAAAGAAGATTTGGCAGAGCAAAACGAAGTTGATTTTGCGAAAAAGACAAAAGAGCTGATTGAATTTTTCCGTGAAAACGCATCTGGCGCCGTAAGCCGTGTGACAAAGGAAATGGCAAAGTACAAGGCATTAAAGCTTTTGGAGGAGGTAGGTATCTCCGAGCCTAGAAAGCGTTATCGTCAGTACCCATTTGAGTTCTCAGGCGGTATGAGACAGCGTATTGTTATTGCAATTGCACTGGCAGCTGACCCAGATATTTTGATCTGTGATGAGCCAACAACAGCACTTGACGTTACGATCCAGGCACAAATCATGGAACTTATCAATCACTTAAAGGAAAAGCGTAATCTGTCTATTATCTTTATTACGCATGATCTTGGTGTAGTTGCAAACATGGCAGATCGTATTGGCGTTATGTATGCAGGAAAGCTTGTTGAGACTGGAACAGCAGATGATATCTTCTATTCACCGGCGCATCCATATACATGGGCACTGCTTTCTGCCATGCCTGATGTTGATACAAATGATCGTCTTGAAGCTATCCCAGGAACACCGCCGAATATGATTTATCCGCCGGTAGGAGATGCATTTGCAGATCGTAACAAGTATGCGCTTAAGATTGATTTTGAGATGCAGCCGCCGATGTTTAAGATCAGTGATACGCATTATGCGGCAACATGGCTGCTCCATCCGGATGCACCAAAGGTAGAGATTCCAAAGATCATCACCGATAGAATTGCACGAATGAAAGAGAAGGGAGGAAAGTCCAATGCCTGAAAAAAAGAATGTGGCAAGCTCACAGGAGACTCTGCTTAAGGTAGAGCATCTGTGCCAGTATTTTAAAGAAAATAAGGCAGTGGATGATGTCAGCTTTGAAGTGAAAAAGGGCGAAGTATTCGGCCTTGTAGGAGAGTCCGGCTGTGGAAAGACTACGACAGGACGTTCCATCATCAAGCTTTACAACATCACTTCCGGAAATGTATACTTTAAGGGAGAACGCATCGCAGCAGGAACTGGCTCCTACAAGTGGGAGATCGAGAAGGCAAAGAAAGCTTATACTGCTTTAAAGAAGTCTGGTGTGTCCGGCGAGAAATTAAAGAATGCAAAGAAAAAGCGCGATGAAGTGATTGCAGAGCAAAAAAAGCAGATTCGTCTTGCGCAGGAAGATCAGAAGCGCCGTCGTGCCGTAACCGATATTCAGATGATTTTCCAGGATCCTATTGCATCCATCGACCCGCGTATGACCGTGCGTCAGATTATTGCAGAAGGTCTTGTTATTCGCGGTGAGAAGGATCAGAAAAAGATTGATGAAGAAGTATATCGTGTACTAGAACTCGTTGGTCTTGTGCGTGAGCATGCAGGCCGCTACCCACATGAGTTCTCCGGCGGACAGCGCCAGCGTATTGGTGTTGCACGTGCGGTTGTTATGAATCCAGAGCTTATCATTGCGGATGAGCCAGTTAGTGCACTTGATGTTTCCATTCAGGCACAGGTTATCAACCTTCTTGATGATCTTCGTCATAAGATGGGATTGACAATCTTGTTTATTGCGCATGATTTGTCTGTTGTAAAATATTTCTCAGATCGAATCGGTGTTATGTATTATGGAAAAATGGTAGAGCTGGCCGACTCCGATGAGCTGTTCAAGCATCCGCTTCATCCATATACAAAATCACTTCTGTCTGCAATTCCGCTTCCAGACCCGCACTACGAGAAGCAGCGTCAGCGTATAAGCTATGTTCCGTTAAAGGAGCATGATTACACAGTAGACAAACCGTCATTCCGTGAGGTTGCTCCAGGCCATTTTGTACATTGCAACGATGCCGAGTTTGCACGTTACAAAGAGCAGATGAAAGGAAATTAAATGGAGAAAAAAAATATAATCCGTTTAATAATCCAGATTGCAATTGGCCTTATTATCGCAGTCGGTGTTATGACATCGCAGGGAGCATTTGCAGAAGGTGTATCGGCTGCAGACCGTATCCTGGCAATTGGCAATGGCTTTTCTGTCATTGCACTGTTATATATAAGCTTTGGTCTTCTTGTCTGGATATCCACTACTGGTGTGCTTGATATTTTCTCCTTTGCACTGCAAAAAGGTGCTCATTTTCTGATTCCGTTTTCCACACGGGAAGCGAATGGAAAATTCTACGAGTTTAAGGTAGAAAAGGCCAAAAAGCGAAAGCAAAAAGGCAAAGGACAATATATGACACTTCTTGTGGGTCTTGGATTTTTGATAATTGCAATAGTGCTAACAGTCGCATGGTATGAACTGTAACAGAAAAGTACAAAAAATATAAGATTTTATTTCATTGACATATCGGAAAAAATTTATTAAACTATCGAAGAAGTAGGTTTTTTTAAGTTTTTGACGCGGCGGCCTGCGGGTTGCCGCGTAATTATTTAACCAAAAAAGAAAAGAGGGTGTTTTATGTTTAGTAGTCGATTGTGGAATCTGTTTATCGACTCCTTTCCAAAGATGTTCATTCGCGGCTTGACCGTCACCATTCCGTTAACCGCAATTGCCTTTTCGTTGGCAATGGTGATTGCAGTCATAGTTGCGTTGGTGCAGTTTGCGAACATCAAAGTGTTAAAGCAGATTTGCCGCTTTTATATCTGGATCTTTCGTGGTACGCCACTGCTCGTCCAATTGTTTATTGTGTTTTTTGGGTTGATGAATGTTGGTCTTGTACTTGAGCCATTTCTGGCAGCAGTAATTGTATTTGCCTTAAATGAAGGTGCCTATGGCGCAGAGACAGTTCGTGCGTCACTTGAATCGGTTCCGTCAGGTCAGTTAGAGGCAGGACAGTGTGCAGGTCTTTCATATCTACAAACGATTTTCAGAATCGTTTTGCCACAGGCGATGCGTACGGCGTTTCCGTCCCTGTTCAATGCATTGATTTCCATGTTAAAGGATACTTCATTGGCAGCGACTATTACCGTAACGGAAATGTTTAAGGTGTCGCAGCAGATTGTAGCAAGAACCTATGAACCACTTTTGCTGTATTTGGAGGTCGGTCTGATCTATTTGATCTTCTCAACTGTTCTGACAAAGCTGCAGAGTATTGGTGAGAAGAAGTTAAGCTACTATGGCAGAAAGGAAGGGTAATACATGCTGGAGATTAAAAACATTAAAAAGTCATTTGGTCAGACACATGTCCTTCACGATGTAAGCCTTTCTGTCAACAAGGGAGATGTGATTGCGATTCTTGGACCTAGCGGATCAGGAAAGACAACACTTCTTCGCTGCCTGAATTTCTTAGAGAAGGCAGATGGCGGAACAATGACATTTGACGATGAAACGATCGATTTACATAAGGTACCGAAGCGTACAATTGCGCGTATTCGAAAGAAAACGGCATTCGTATTCCAAAATTATAACTTGTTTGCCAACAAAACGGCATTGCAGAATGTAACGGAAGGCTTGATTGTCGGAAGAAAAATGCCAAAGGATGAGGCAAATCGAATTGCACGCGAGGCATTAAAGAAGGTTGGTATGGAAGATCGAAGTGATTATTATCCGTCTCAGCTTTCCGGTGGTCAGCAGCAGCGAGTGGCAATTGCGAGGGCGATAGCAGTAAATCCAGAGATTATTTACTTTGATGAGCCGACATCGGCGCTAGATCCAGAGCTGACGGTAGAGGTGCTTGCGGTTATGAAGCGGCTTGCACAGGAAGGAATGACAATGCTTGTTGTTACCCATGAGATGAACTTCGCGCGAACAGTATCAAATCGTGTAATTTTCATGGAAAAGGGCGTGGTTGTGGAACAAGGATCATCGAAGGAGTTTTTTGAGCATCCTAAGGAAACGCGCACGAAGGAGTTCTTGCGAATCTTTCAGGAGTAATTCTTGCTTGTAAAAGCATTTCTGATAAGGAAAATATCTATCAGTAATGCTTTTTCATAAAATAAAGAGGAGGAAACTATTATGACAATTAAGAAATTAATTCCACGTACATTAACAGCAGCAGTGCTTGCATCTGCCGCATTGACAGGCTGTTCTTCAAAGGGTACATCTGATAAGAGTACTACAGCTGCAAAGACTTCTGCACAGGAGACAAAGGAGACTGCCACAAAGTCTGCCGAGATCAAGGATACTGAGGCAGGCAGCAGCGAAGTAAATACAAGCGCAGAGGCAAAGAGCGAGGAAGAATCAAAGAAGGCCGAGACTGAGCTTGGAAACGAAGAAGTATCTACAGAAATAGGAACCGGCGAGTCAGCAGATGATCTTTTAGCACAGATTAAAGAGCGTGGTAGCATTATCGTAGCAATGGAAGGAACCTGGGCTCCGTGGACCTACCATGATGAGAATGATGATCTGGTTGGCTATGACGTAGAGGTAGCACAGAACATCGCAGAGAAACTTGGCGTAGAGGTTGAGTTTGTTGAGGGTGCATGGGATGGACTGCTTGCAGGTTTGGATGCAGGTCGCTATGATATCATGGTAAATGGTGTTGGCGTGACAGATGAGCGTGCAGAAAAGTACAACTTCTCTACCCCATATGCATACAACAAGACTGCTGTTATTGTTCGCGGTGACTACGATGAGATTTCTTCTATGGAAGATTTAAATGGAAAGAAGACTGCAAATACCATTTCTAGTACCTATGCAGCACAGGCAGAGGCATATGGTGCAACTGTTACCGGTGTTGATGATTTGAATCAGACCATCGAGCTGTTACTTTCCAAGCGTATCGATGCAACACTTAATGCAGAAGTTGTATTTAACGATTACAAGAAAGAGCATCCGGAAGCAGATGTCAAGATTGCAACCTACTCCGATCAGGTAGAGGAGATCGCAATTCCGATCCGTAAGGGTGATGATACTGTTACTCTTTTAGAGGCTGTAAATGATGCACTTGATGAGATGGCAAAGGATGGCACACTGACCGAGCTGTCTGAGAAGTACTTCGGAATGGATATTTCTAAAAAATAAAAAAGTGTAATTGGATATTTTAAAAGAAAAAAGCTAACGGAGTCAATATACTGAAAATAATGACTTGACATTTTTTAATCACGTTGCTATACTCTGTTTATCAGCGTTGAGGAGAACAAGTACTGATAAGGGAAACCAACAGAGAGTAGCCGGCAGGTGAGAGGCGCAGGGGAAGCTTATAAGGAATACCTCTCTGAGCTCTGCACCGAACTTGCGATTTTGCAAAAGTAGACTGCAGCGGCGCGGCAGCCGTTATCTTGTCAGAGTATTCGCAGATTGACTGGATTATTTTTATAGGATGCGTGTACTTGAAAGGCAGTTTGTGTGAGCAGACTGTGAAGAAAGGTGGTACCACGAGATTTCGCCCTCGTCCTTTTGTTAGGACGGGGGCTTTGTATTTAGAAAAGTTCTCAGGCGAAAGTAATAAAAGCGCAGAAAAGGAGAAAAAATCATGCAGGTTTACGAAGAATTAGTAGCAAGAGGGCTGATTGCCCAGGTAACAGATGAGGAGCGTATCCGTGATCTCGTTAATAATGGAAAGGCTGTATTTTACATCGGATTTGACCCGACAGCAGACAGTCTTCATGTAGGTCACTTCATGGCACTTTGCTTAATGAAGAGACTTCAGATGGCAGGAAACAAGCCGATCGCTTTGATTGGCGGCGGTACAGCAATGATCGGTGATCCGTCTGGAAAGACCGATATGAGAAAGATGATGACAAAAGAGACCATCGAGCATAATGTAGAGTGCTTCAAGAAGCAGATGGCACGTTTCATTGATTTCTCTGATGGCAAGGCACTGCTTGTCAACAATGCAGACTGGCTGTTAAATTTAAATTATATTGATGTACTTAGAGAGGTTGGACCGCATTTTAGCGTAAACAGAATGCTGACAGCTGAGTGCTACAAGCAGAGAATGGAGCGTGGATTAAGCTTCTTAGAGTTTAACTACATGATTATGCAGAGCTATGACTTCTACATGCTGTTCCAGAAATACGGCTGCAACCTTCAGTTTGGTGGTGATGACCAGTGGTCCAACATGTTAGGAGGTACCGAGCTGATTCGTCGTAAGCTGGGAGAGGACGCAGGTGCAATGACCATTACGCTGCTGTTAAACTCCGAGGGTAAGAAGATGGGTAAGACAGTTTCAGGTGCTGTATGGCTGGATCCAGAGAAGACAAGCCCATACGACTTCTACCAGTACTGGAGAAATGTAGCAGATGCCGATGTCTTAAAGTGCATCCGTATGTTAACCTTCCTTCCACTTGAGCAGATCGACGAGATGGATAAGTGGGAAGGAAGCCAGTTAAATAAGGCAAAGGAAATCTTAGCATTTGAGCTGACAAAGCTTGTTCACGGTGAGGAAGAAGCAAAGAAGGCTGAGAGCGCAGCAAAGGCATTGTTTGGTGCAGGAAATGCAGCAGAGATTCCTGCAGTTGAGCTTAGCGCAGCTGACTTTGCAGAAGGTGAAGGTGAGAAGCTTGATATCTTAAGTCTTATTGTAAAGGCAGGTCTTGCTAAGTCACGTTCAGAGGCGCGCCGTGCAGTAGAACAGGGTGGTGTCAGTGTAAACGATGAGAAAGTAACAGATATCCGCATGAGCTTTGCAGCAAATGAGATCCCGGCAGAAGGACTCGTAATTAAGAAGGGCAAGAAGAACTTTAAGAAGATTGTCGTTGCATAAAGATTACGAACTGATAATAATAGAGACAGGTATTGACAGAAGTTGATACCTGTCTTTTTTTCGAATGGGCGTCCAGTGAACTGTAACAAAACTGGTCCGACGACGAAACCATTGCACCGAATGGCTTTGCAAAAGATAGCCTACAAAAAGGTTGCAAGAATTATAAAAAGGGAGTATTATATAAACAAAACTGGAAAAACACACAAATCAGAGCGCTAAAACCGATATAAAAACGGTCAAGATGCTGTGAAATATGAAAATAAGAGGAGAGATAACGATTATGATACATACGCTAGATACTAAGGCTGCAGACTATATTCCTGAGCTTGGTGACGGCTTTGAGGAAGGCAGCGAGGGAAGCGAAAACGCACAGGGATTACAGGTAGCTGATTACTATGCTGATGCAGATGGCGAGGGCATTTATTACATCACATATAAAATAGAGACTGCTAAAGAAATAGAGCAGCTATTTGTATTTGCAGGAAGAAAGCAGCTATTGCGTCTTGGAAAAAGAAAGGCAGGAGAGGTGATTGAGGGAACACTTTATCTGCATTTTGGCGAGATGATCCCGCGTTTTCACAGCGAGTGCATGACAATCACAAAGATTGGCTTTTCAGTGGCATGTGAGGATCTGACGAAATTAAAGAGTGTTGGTATGGCAGCAGAGAAGCTTTCTGCAAAGACAAAAATTCCGGCAGTCTATCTGGCAGGAGATTCCACAGTTACTGATCAGACTTGTCCAAAGCCATATATGCCGGGCGGATGCTACAGTTCATGGGGACAGTGCCTTGCATATTTTATCGGAGGAAGTACAGCCATTGATAACCAGGCGCACAGCGGACTTACCACAGAAACCTTTCGCAATGAGGGACACTACGATATCGTAAAGAAGTATATTCGTCCGGGCGATTTTTGCTTGTTTCAGTTTGGCCACAACGATCAGAAACTGGCACATTTGCAGGCACAGACAGGTTATAAAGAAAATTTGATGAATTATGTAAATGAGATTCGTGGACTGTGCGGAGTCCCGATTCTTGTAACACCGCTTGCGCGCAATACCTGGAAGGATGACGGCACCTACAATGATCTTTTAGCAGAGCATGCACAGGCTGTTTTTGAGGTAGGGGAAGAGACTGGTGTGCCTGTAATTGACCTTCATAAATATGCGGCAGATCTGATCAAGAAAAATGGAAAAGAGGCTAGCCGTGTCTATTTCCATCCGGGAGATATGACACACACAAACGAGTATGGCTCATTTTTGTTTGCACATTTTATCGCAAGAGAATTGAGTAAGCTAGATCCTCTCACTTTCGCAATTGATGTGCAGGATGAAGAAGACTTCACACCAGATGAGCATACAGCCATTTTGACAGGAACAAGCACGGCAGCAGGACATAAAGATGAGCAAAAGGAAGTCTTTGATGCGATGGAGCGTGCCGGGGATAATCTTGTGGCAGCTGTGGAAAAGGCAAAAAAAGATGCAGAAATGATGAAGTAAATCTTGATTTTTATAGAAATAAGACTATTGGATTAAAAAAGGAGGGATAAAAATGCAGGAGCGCTGTAAAATAGGAGTTGTGATTGGCAATGCTAACTCACCGCACGCAGTCAACATTATGAAGGGAATTGATCAGGCATCAAAAGAGTGCGATGTGCAGTTAATGTATTTTATGAATGTGAGCAGTCCTTATACAGCGCAGCTGTATCCACCTGATAAATCCATAGGATGGGATTATCAAAAAAGTGCAATTTATGATTATGCGAGATATGTCAAAGCAGATGTCTTGATTATGACATATGGCATGATGAGCATTTTTATGAAGAGTGATTATGGAAAGCAATACCTGGAATATTTTCGCAATGTTCCATGTGTGCTCATAAATGAGCAGACCGACAGACCTAATTGGACGTCTATTATTGTCGATAATTATAATGGAATGTATGAATTAGTGGAGCATTTAGTGCGTGACCATGGGTATCATAATTTCGCTTTTTTGGCAGGACCGCCTGGAAATACAGATGCCTGCCAGCGAAAAAGAGCATTTTTAGATGTTATGAAAAAATATGATCTGCCAATGGATGAAAGCCACATTGAAACAGGCGATTTTTCAGAGTGTGTACAGACACAGGTAAATGCACTGTTAGATCGAATCCCTAATCTTCAGGCAATAGTATGTGCTAATGATGTGATGGCACTGACTGCTTATCAGGAATGTGAAAAGCGTGGACTTCATATTGGACATGATATTGCTGTTACCGGTTTTGATGACTGGGAGCGTATTCGTCACGTGCCAGTGCCAATCACGACAATTCGTCAGGATTCTGAACGGTCAGGATATATGGCTGTTTATAGTGCACTTGAGCTAGCGCGAAGCGGTCATGGGAAAAATATTGTGATACCAGCGAAGGTATGTGTTCGTGAATCATGTGGATGTACATGCAAGCAGTTTTCAGGTTTTGATCAGATTGAAAATATGGGGCAAAAATTTGTCTATGAAAAACAAAGAAATACAGTATATCGTCAAAAAACATGGATGGTTCCGATGATCTCCAGAAACATGCTTATTGCATTGCAGGATCGTGAGAAATTTCTTAAAAATGCATTAACGCCAATGTCTTTTTTTGGTGTTAAAACGGCGATGCTTTATGTCTTTAGAAATCCAGTTGAATATAATATAGAAAAAGGCTGGGAATTTCCAAATACGATTTATCTGGTTGCGCGTCAGGATGGAGAACGCGTAGAGGTATTTGAAGAATATAAAAATGAAGTTTCATTAGAAAAATGTGGATTTTCTGAGGAAGGAAGTGCACGCTATCAGCATCAGCCGAGTGTATTTTGCCTTCAGTCTGGCTCAACGCAGTATGGTGTATTAAGTGTTGAGATTACGCCAGAGGAAGTGGATATGGTCTATTTGATCAGTATTCAAATGGCAAATGCGCTGATGGCGTATCACACAGAAAAAAAGCGTTTGTCTGTTCAGCGAGAGCGTGAGCTTTTGCTTGAGGAGCTTCGAAGCAAAAATGAAATTTTAAATTTTGTGTCAGAGCGAGATGAGCTGACTCAGATTAAAAATCGCCGTGGCTTTATGGAACAGGCAATGAAAATGAATCGTATTTATAAAAATAGAAAAGCAATTATTCTGTTTGCTGATATGGATGGATTAAAACAAATCAATGATAATTATGGTCACGCAGCAGGAGATATTGCAATTTGTGCCTGTGCAGATATTTTAAAGAAAGCTGCCGGAGTAAATGGTATAGCAGGACGCCTTGGCGGTGATGAATTTGCACTCATGATGATTGGCGATGAAACGCGTGCAATTGAATTGATGGAGACTGTGCAAAAAGAGATTGCCATGTATAATGCACAGGGAAAAAATAAGTTTGCAATTGATATGTCGGTTGGATGCCAGATTGTATTATGTACAGAAGAGCTTTCCATTCCGATGGTGCTTGAAAAGGCAGACAAGATCATGTATGAAGAAAAGAAAAAGAAGGGAAAGGCAAGATGAAGTTATAAGAAGACAGCAGCCCAATACCTGTATTCATGTGTGCGGACCAGATTCAGGAAAACAGCCAAAAGCAGGATGATACGCAGTTTAGAGAGCGCATTGTCCGTGCGTCAGATCAGGATTTGGGAAGCTATGAGCTGATAAAGGATGAGAAGGAGCTTATCTGGTATCCGGCAGAGGTTAATACAAGTATTCGTCCAGGATGGTTTTATCATGAAGAAGAAGACGATCAAGTCAAATCATTGGAAACATTGATTTTAGAGAAAGCATCGCTTTTCTGCGAAGAACAAAAGAAAGGTTTTGAAATCGAGAACTTGACATACTCCCACGGTTAAAACCGTGGGATTCCTTAGATTCTTGTAGCGTCATCCAGCCCTATAGACTGAAATATAGCCACAGTATTCAGGATTTATGCTGATGGGATTTCATACGTCGTGTACTACTTTCTCAGCAAAA
>OGOW01001239.1_pt1 | contig 24583 bp, 23 predicted proteins | sample 1552781 | NCBI WGS metagenome assembly OGOW01 (sample SAMEA2580145, study PRJEB22360) | human gut metagenome | biome: human gut; feature: human-associated habitat; material: faeces | place: Denmark | collected 2008/2010
AAGCATGTAATAACGGTCCCCGGCGCATCGATTGCAAAGTTTCTTTCCAGTGCAACACGTTGGAAGCCTCATCTTAACAGTTTTTCCAACATACTTGGATTTTGTCGTTGGATCAAATCTTATGAACTTAGAACCCTCTACGATGTACTGATAGAAGTACATCTCAGAGTTCTTGTCGGTTAACTTCACGTTCATAAGTGCCTTTGATCCGCAATCACTACCCCTATCGTCCAAGACGTTACTCTGGAATGTAGCGGCTAACTTTTTTGTCAGATAACCACATTCACCGGTGCCAATGGACTTTGGGTAGACACCCTGTACAATAGCATTCGCCATCGTCGGAAGGTCTTTCTTCGTTGCCCCATCGTATAAACTATTAGTCATGATATCCCAGCTCTTGGTCGCGCCGTTATATACTGGACCCTTCATAATCTGGGCCTGTCTATAAGCGTTATCAAATGCACCACGGGCACCTGATTTATAAAGCTCATAAGATGGGTCATCTTTTAATTCTTCTTCTGCGATCTTTGTCAGATCATTCTGGATCTTAACTGCCGTTTTAACGTCTCCAGCCTTGATTTCCTTATCATACTTCTTGAGCATCTTTTCCTTTTCAGCCATAACTTTCGGTAACGGCTTCATAGATTTAATCGTCTTCGATGCGCAAATTTCCGAATGGAAGGTGAAGACTAACCACGTCAGTCGATCTAGGAATTCGAAATATTTCTCAACAAGCTCCCCGGATTCATCTGTGAGAATATAGTATGCGATATCATGCTCAAGCTTACCGTATCTCTTTTTTGTAATCTCATCATTGATGTACCCAGTATATTTAATGAAGTCCGGACCAAGCAAGAACTTATTCACGATATAGAGACCGCAGTTCGTTGTGATAGCTTCCTTGTTATGAAACTCATTGGGAGCTAATTTAAACTCATCGTATGTCTCAAATCTTGACGGTTCCACTGTCTTCTTTTCTGGGTTCCATCGGTTCGCAAAGAGATCCTGTAATAACTTAAGCGTTATATCCTTTACTTCCAAATCAGTGAAGATTTTCTTCTCGTCATCGGAGAGTGTTTTTGGAGGACGATTCACCATATCGGATCACCTCCTACTTTGTATAGAACCGATATCTGATAAATAAGTCCTTCTCCATGTGGAGCGGCTCATTGCTAAAAGATAATCCGGAAACCTGGAGTACCTGCTTATATTCCGGTCTTCCATCCTCCTCTGTACTCTTGATTCCAGAGCAAAGACCGAATGTATTGAATCTTGGAGTTCCAGCAACTGCCTGGTAGAGATTATAATATTCTCTTAAGTCAACCGTCTCTAAACGAAGAACGACTTCTGCAAAAGTCTCGATTGGAGTAGTTCTTGTAGAATTGTAATCACTTTCTACTACCGGGCTACCATCCTTATCATCACCTGCATCCTTCCAGAGTGCAGAGATAACCGGATCCTTTTCAAATGTCTTGGCATAGTAAGCATACTTTCCGTCGTCAGTCCTCTTCATTAAGAAGTATTTGCTTGCTTCATCAGATCCTTCTTCAAATGGAGCATCTACTACACGGAACGGGATCTGTCCCATAAGCTGACGATGCTGCTGAAGAACTGCATTAACGTCATCAATAGATGCACCTGCGCCACCATTACCGATGGTCCAAAGGCAGATCTTATTGTCTTTCGGATAACGATCCGTTACCTGCGGACCAGTTAATCCGCAACCCAAGATGTTATTAAGATATTCTACCGTCAAAGAAGACGGTACATCAAACATCTTTTCCAGACCGTATAAAGAACCACCCATCAGAATCTGATTATGCTTTCTGAAAATGGTCTCACCTAACTGGGATAACCCAGTTACCGGATCAAATGTACAATCATAACTTGCTTCAACGACACCAACTAACCCGCCGTGATTCACGATGAGATCTTTTGTGCCGAATCTATCGCTAAAGTTTTTCATGTCGATATTACTCATGATAGGTTAATACCTCCTTTATATCTTTATCATTTTGTGAACTACTCATACCACATAATAAACTTATCATGCATTGAGTTCTTATCTGTAGCAGTCATAGCTCCTTCCAACCGTTTTAAAGCATCTTCGAACTTAATCGGAGAATCTACCTTAAGTGTACCGTGCATGGATACCATTAAATCGTGCATGATTTCAGCATCCTTACGGAATACCGTAGCAGACATTCTGTATCCGTCTTTAAAGTCCGTCTTTGATGTTGCATTTACATACGCATTGAATACGTGAATTGCATCACTGTACCAATTGGGCTTTTCATCAGCCTTTAAATTTACTCTTGTAAACCAAGCTTTGTCCATCATCTTCATTAGATTCTGATAGCGATCATCAAACTGATAAATGACGGAAATATCTTTAATGTCAATCGTAAAGGACTTGAACGCATTCAAAATCTTCAAGATCGCATTAATTAGATTGATATCAACTGGGTTCAAATAGGATAGCCACTTTGTTTCATCCAGAGCTGTGCTCATCTTTGTAGCGATGTAGTTAATGTAATCAACGCACGCATCTGGTCCTTCGATCTTATTTAAGAAGTCATATAGATGTGGCATTGCATCCATCAAATACTCCGTATACATAGAGGCAATATTACCAGTTGAAGTTTTGTAGATTTCATTGGAACGCTCCATGATAAGAATTGCATTGTAGAGCTTCTCATTTGCATGGTATACATCTGGATCATCTGTCCTTTGCATCACACTCGTAAGAATACTAGCAAGTCTTTTAATATCGCCATATGCATGGTTTACATCAGAAATCGTTCCTAACTGGAAATCCTTAATGTATTTAACTGTATCGTCATCATAGAGATCCTGATGATCCAGTACATCCTTCTTTAATGCCTCAAAATCAGACTTAAAATTGTATCCCAAGATTGCTAATGTCTTGGACGGTGTCTTGATAATATCCGGCTCAATGGAATTTCTCTTACAGTGTAAGCAAATAAGTAAAATCCATAAGTCGAATAAACTAACCGGCAATGCACTGATTAGGGATACATCGATCATAATTCTACTAGTCTGATTCTTTTTATCCAGAATAAGTCTGGAAAGGTAAGTGAGTTCAAAGTTAATTTCCTGAATCTTAAAGGCGAGATTCAAGGCTGCATACTTTGTCTCAACGTAGTTCATCTCCATATCATCAAGAGCTTTTGATAACTCATCATCTTGCTCCCATGTAGGATCCGAATCTACAAATTCGTGGTATTCGTGTGAATTGATATCTGTGAAATCCTTAATAACTGGATCCATATCATCCATTGGAAGACCAACGAAATAATAATCATACATAGACCCCTTGTCCAACTGAAGAACCTGATTGGCGTTCTCGTCAACAACGGTCTTATAGTAGAACTGAGGGATCGGTAGTGATTCATCATCTTCTTGAATCATCACATGCTGTTTTACTAACATGAACTTCAACAATTCAAAGTTGTCATACCCAAGAAGATTTAAGACGTTATATAAAACCTGAATATCACCCTTCTCTCTTAAGAGGATATTCAGATTCTTTGCAAGGAGTTTTTGTTGATTCATTGTAAAAATATCAATGAATGGAATTGAGTACGCATCCAGAAATACACGAATTGTTTCCAAATCGTAAAAATCTCTATCCGCAAATACTTTAAACGTACCATTTAACGTACGTTGGATTGCCATATGGAGTATCATGAAACCAATAAATCCATAATAATATGAATAACGATTGGCAAAATTGTAGTTGAATACGCAACTTAAAAAGTACTGTCTAGCTTCTTCATAATAGAAGATAAAGTCTCTATAGAAGCGATATCCATTGTCAAGCCTTGGGGTGTAAAGTAACTGATAATCATCAGCCTGTCTTGCAGTTACGATATCAACTTTTCTTTCTCCAAGGTATGGAATATACTTATGGTCTGGGTATCGTTTGATTAAAGTATCCAGATATCCATCTGACTCCATAAACGCAACCACAGAAGACGGGATTGTATCAAGAGCTAGTGGTGTATCACCAGTAAGTCCATATGATCGGTAAATGGAAGGTGGAACCATAATGGATTCCTGATTCTTTCCTTTTAACCCATGGATCATCCTATAATAATCATTCTGCTCTTCATACTCTGCGATTACTTTTTCTCTTTGAGCAATTACAACTCTATCTCTATATTCATGGGGAATATTCCTCTTATCCACAAGGCATTTCTTGATCAATGTATTATCATTGATCCCAGCTTTTCTAATCACACTCTCCGAGTATGATTCATAAGATTCAAATCTGTCATTTTTAAGCATTGCAGATACATAAAGATCCCCAGCTCGTCGACTTTCTATTGTCTCATTTGCGGTTGCAAGCGGGACATTCTTAATTACGATTCGCTTTACGGTACCAATGAGATATCTTTTAAAGCTATTAATCAACTCCATATTATCATCTCCTTTCATACCAAATATTAAAGGCTTGTTTCCAGGAGCATGTTTTATAGGGGTTCAAACGGTAAGGATGACGAGTAGTCGGTGTTATTACCAAACTACTCGTCATTTTAATACGGAAGAAAATCTTTTCTGCAACTAAAAAACTAAGTGTTTTTGTCAAAATAGATGAACTTGAATGTTATATAGTGATGATTGTATATTTGTGAGGTTGTCGCAAATACTGATAGGCAACAGACGTTAGTGCTTACCACCTATACACACATGATTGTGTGGCATAAGCCATACCCATTATAAAGCGTTAATTCTATTGCTACTAATACGGTGAGACTATAATCTAAGCGCTTAGCGTTATAGCCTTATAAATTCTTTGGATAATATTGAGCGAGTTTAGATACATCTTGTGACAAAGCGAAAAACCACTATTTTTTATTATTTATTTATGTCATCTAATTGCTCAGCTCGCAATACCTTAATCTGGTGGACGAATACAATCTTCAACCAATCATTATCTCTCAAGCCATTATAGTTAGGTACAATACCAATCGAGTAAACCTCGTCATTTCTCATGGGGATATTCATGGCTAACAATTGTAATCGGTTATTGAATATGCATGTTATACTAAGTAAAATTCTGAAAAAACAAGTGATAATCGATATCCGATTACCCATTCATCCCAAGGGGATGCTGTACCCATTGGGATTACTCCAATGTTATACTCCAGATAACTTTACAACATTACAGTTCTCACACAGTTGTAATTTATGACGAAAGGATTGATATAGACATGAAGAAAACACAGTCCGATATGCTTGGAGTTGTTTTCGATGAAGGTAGTAGGACGGAAACTCCTACTGTTGATTCTGATAACTCCGATTTTTATTTACCGTTTGATAAGGCAGAAGACTTCTTTGCAATGTACGAGAATGAGATCGCATTCTATCGTGGTGTAGAGAAGCTTGTCAGGACAGATGAATTTTACAAAAAATATATTAGGTACCTAATTGACGTTGTAGGTATGAAGTGTTGCCAGGTTATGTCGAATATTGAAGTTGAGGATAACTCTAAGGTCACATTTGAAATGCACCATGGACCGATTTTAACTCTATTCGACATTACGATGATTCTCTGCAATTGGTACCGTCATAATGGAATTCCAATCACAACATTTGACGTTGCCGATAAGATCTTAGAGGAGCACCAGAAAAACCGTGTGAGGGTGGTTCTTGTATCAAAAACCGTACATACCCAGATTCATGAGGGGAATATCATCTTAAACTACAACCAGGGATTTGGTGATACAGAATCTTTCTTGGAGTTATATAAAGATGGTGTCACTAGAGATATCAGAAATCGAATCAATAAATACATCGAGTGGTGTAAGGAGCACAACTCCTATGACAATGACGTATTATCCATTGCAACAAAATTAAAGAAGTGGGGAGACAACGATTTAGATATCGACAATCCAAACTTTGAGTATGAATAAAGAAACCAATGGGAGGTTCATTATGCAAAACGTATTATTAGTACTTATCTTATTAACAATAATTGCTGGCTTCATAATTCTTGGAATCATGGAATGGCAGCGTGTCAAAGACAATAGCACAAAGTTTCAGATCCAAATGCAGATGGCAGAAGCTCAGGCTTCTATGACAAATCCATTGAAGTTTGATGATGTAAAAAAGATTGTAACCGATATTATCATCAACCTCTGTATTGTAGAGGTAGTGAATAACGGCTATGGCTCTAAAACGGAAGCTGAACTCAGTATTATTTTTGAAGACGTTCTCACAAAGATTGCGGCAAAAACCGAATCCTATCTATCAAAAGAGATAATCAGACAATGGGAGAAGTTTGCAACTGAGGAGTATCGTACCGAATTCATTATCTTTACAACAAAGACAGCATTTTTAACACAGTTAACACAGTCTCATCAGAGACTTGGTAATCCGGCTGAAAGATCACTAAAGAAGCCAATACCTACAAAGAAGGCACAAGTATCAGACAAAAAATAACAATATATTAACGCCATGCGGTCCTGTCCACCGCTTGGTGTGTCTTCCAGTTCCTTCATCAGCATAAATTAAGAGAGAGAGGTAGCAGAGCAACTTCGGCTTCTGCTACCTCTTCTCGTATTTTCATTTTTAATATAATCTACTCATCGTTTTTCATCCGTAATATCACTGACGATGTAACGCTGCAATGATAGAGGATATAGGACATTGCTGTTCAGACGTAGTCCCTCATCCGTGCCTTCGCAGTTGGGCTCTGCTAGTAGGGAGTTTCACCACTACACTTTCACGGTGAGTATACGGAAGTTCATCTTACCAATCTATGCTCGCATGACTTCTTAGCTAACCAATTGAGGATTAGTTCGTATCTTCGGGTCAATAGTCGACTTCCCCGGAATTATTAATTGCTGGCGATTACCCTAAGTATGGCTGTGAATATATGGATATAGTTATAAGAGATATCAATATCGCGAATTTGATCCTTACCTACATCCGTCCACACCATCTGCCGTCCTTCAAAATTAATTGGGTAGATGGAATCGTCATTAAAGGTCCTGTAATACTCCATCGGGAGACGTCTCATTTTATAGTCATCCATGAAGTTTACCAGGTATTCAATTGCGCCTTTCTTATCGAAGTAAACCATATAACGAAGGACTCTCCAAATCACCTTGAGAATGTAATCTCTGTGATACTTATCGAGAATTTTATCATCAATCCCTTTTACATCGAGGCGTCCATTTTCAGACCAATAGAACTCTAAGTTCTTGGTGCCCTTTGGGTCTTGTACTTTAATATAGAGATAAGCTTGATATATATGCTTCTCTGCAAATTCAATATACTGACCAATCTTTAAGTGGTAACAGTATTTCTTTGAGAAGATCGCATCCTTCTTAATCGAAAGGACATCCTCGTCTTCTAATTCATTAAACTCACCGAATAATAATCGGTATTTTGTAAATGCAGCATTCTGCTTTGCCGGAATATCGGCATATTCTTTTTTGTAACGAAGTTTTCCAATGGCGGCATTTCTTTTAATACCCTTCTCCATCTTGGAAAACTTCTCAATTAAATTTGGAGGGAGAAGCTTATCTTCTTTGATGATAGATAAGCCCCCATCCCTCATGTCGTACTCAATGATGTCGTGGATCAGAAGATCCACTGACCTATCTGTCCACGACGTTCTTTCTAAAATACTCATTTTTCATCAGAAGACCTTTCACGTTTTGAAAGCTTGTTGATGATGGCATCAATAATACCTTCACGATCCAGTCCTCTTCTTAAGAAAATTGATTTTGAAGATGCAATTGCACGAAGCTGCTCCTCATTTTTCTTCTCTAACATTCCACGGTATTTTCCAAGTAAGGAATCCGTCATATAGTTATAGAAGTCTTCTTCGGAGTCAGAACTTGCAATAAGTTTCATAGAATCATCAAGATTCTTTTCGATTTCATTGATATCACCGATATCCAGTACGTCTACTGAATCATCCATGAGATCAACTGCATCGTACGCCTTAATCCCAAATGCATCCATAAGATACTGCTTCAGCACATCCGGAATATGCTGTCTAATTGAGAGTGGTGCATAAAGGATAATGATCGGGACTTTCCGATGAAGTGTCATGTCGATTATACAGGTGATATCAGAGGCCGCCTGATCCCCCTGCAACTGAGCAACATATGCTTCTTCAAATCTCGATCTACCATCACCTTCCGTATCCCAAATATGGTTCAACACTGTCGCCTGTGGGATAATGGACGGAAGGAATTCAATGTTATCGTAGTTGCTTTCATACTTGATATCACGACGATAGTTATTCTTGACACTATTATCCGTAATGATATCGTTATCAGACACGATAATCTGGAAATCTCTAAGGGGGTAATCTTTTGCAATTACCCCGATGAGTTCCTTAATACTTAACAAGAGGATACACGATTTATCTTTGAAGGTATCTGGTAACATTTTAACCCTCCTTGTATTCCATGGAATCGGAATCATGATCTTCGTAATGACGACCGCCAACCATGATTCCAACTCCTGGTCCTTCGTATCCATATCGACTTGTCATAATATTGCAAGTGGTTCCCGGACCATTTGCCGCACGGCGTCTTTCTGCCGCACGTCTTGCCATCTCATAGAGATCGCATCCAGTATCACCAGTAGTATCTTCCGATACATCGGATTCTTCGTCGGACTGGTCTTTATTGTTATTCGGTGCACCTACAACTGCAAGGCGATCTGCGTCATGCTGTTTCCGTTCAAAATACTCCTTATACGTCTCTCCGTATAACATATCGGTCGGTGCAGCCTGAACAGGCTGGGGATACGCATCTGTATAATCATCGCCGAGTACATAATCCACCGGTCCGTTTACTGTTGACGGAATCTTCGTCGTCTTGATGAATTCATTCATCTCCTTTGCTGCTGTCTCTGGATCAGTCTCGTGCCGTTTCATGATGGCTACGAGCTTATCCATGTCATCTTTATTATCGTACTTTACCATACTCATGATTTCAAATCTCCTTTCGTTAAATTCATCCAGTTCCTTTCGGTTATGGATGACTGCTGTACGATCATCTAACATCATCTGACCTGACAGATTTCGAATCTCGATTCTGTCTTTGTCACCGGTTAATAATATAGATGTCTTCTTCTTTTCGGCAATCATGTCAATGTCTACTTGATCACCCTGAATCCTTCTTCGTTCACTATATGTGAACTTTGCATGGCATACAGACCGGTTTCCACACATTAAGAAACTATACGTCTGGTCATACATTAAGATGCCCTCTCCGCATACCTCACAGGAAAACAACTGTTCGGTTGCACGATGGCAATATGCATAATCAAGGATGACTACCCTGCCTTCATCAGTGATACCATAGTTTGCCATATTCGTTTCAATATAACCGATATCACCCATAAGATAATCATGAGAATGCCTCTCAAGGATTGAAAGGATCTCCATTTTCCTATTACGCCATTCTTCTTTCGTAAGAAGTCTGACGCACTGCTGAACCAATACATAGCCATTAGTTTCATATGATTTCGTTACGTCCGGCTGCCACTCTTGGGATAATGAAAATTCCATAAAATTATCCTTGTACCCCTGATCATCGAGTGCAATCTTTATGGCATATCCACCAGCCTGAACAACTACTCTATTTGTCGCTCCACCAAGCATATTGAATGTGATATTGTAACGATGTAATATCTTTACAACCAATCTCATCTTTTCAATATTACTTGGCACTCTCCTCGTATCACAGATATCCGCGAGAAGATCAAGCGCTTCGTCTGGGAAGATGGATTTAATCTTGCTTACTAACTCCATTATCGTTCTCCTTTCAGCGCTTTATCTAAATCATCAAAGAAGTTATAGGATGAATTATCGTCATCACCGAATTCATCATAATCACCATATCCACCATAACTTCCATAATAATCACCGGACTGCATCTGCTCTCGCATTGCAACGGTTTCCGGTTTGCACTTATACTTGCTACGTGCAAGCTGTGCCTGGGATCGAACTTTTCGTGCACGCTCAACTCGCGTACCCACATCTAAGACTTCCATAAGATGAAGATCATTATAACCAATCTTACTTAAGGTTCGAATGAGGTTTCTCTTATACGCTTCCTGCTTAGACATTGCTCTACCAGTACCTGGATCATAGACAGTTTCATCCCAATCTTCCCGTTCATCTTCGGGAATATAATTCGGGTCAAACATGATCTTGTCTAAGTCTTTCGGAAGACATTCATAACCTTCCCTTAAGTAACGTTCCCTAATGGCATCTTCACTATAATAGAATGCCCTAGATTCTTTCTTCTCATCCAGTTTCTTTTCATCCTGATACCACCCTTTGATGATATCATCAAACTGGCTCTGAAGATTATCTCGATATCCGCCGCTTCCAGATGATGACGTCGATTCATTAAAATTCTCATTGACATCCTGGATAATGCGATAGTCTGTACATACATCCGTATACACGGACACGTGCTCTTCTCCACGATCTGCATCACATTCACCAATTGCATTGATTCGATCTTGTGCCAAAACTTCCATCGCTCTTTTACAAGACTTTTCATCTGGTACAAAATTGACTGGCGTCATGATGCCATACGGATCGTACCTATTTCCAACAGTTGCTTTCTTTCTAGCAGATCTTGTGCAGATCGGCATCGGTGGTACCCAATATGGTGGATTATCCAACCCCATTGTCAGTTTAAATTTCTCAACATCACCACCGAACTTTTCATCGAGTAACATCTCAATGTACTGATCCCTGATGTCCATCGCCATCAGGTACTCCTTATAGTTCTTATATACTCTACGAATCCGATGAGCTTCTTCTGAAAGTTCTCCATCAAGATCATCGGATGATGAGTAGAATGCATCATAGAACGAGACATCTGACTGCATATACACTTCATGAGGGTCATGTCTGTTTCTAGTACGCGTTAACATGCGTAACTCTTCCTCTGTAAGTGGCTCTGCTGAATCGACATCAATAATGATCTTCTTTGACGTCGAATCATCTTTTTTCTTACCGTCTTCTGCCTCGATCTGAGATGTATCAACACCTTTACTCTTAAAATATTTGAGTTTGGCGTCTTTGTCGCCAATGACAATTTCCATTGACTAAACCTCCTTTCGAGTTTCTACGCATGTATAATATATAATTATACATGAAGTAGATTGGGTACAATGTCCATGTCGGTACCATTGATATACCGATAACCATCGGTGTTATCTGGTATCGTTTGACAAGTTGCCTTAATCTTGGTATATGAAACACGACTCAACACCTGAATTGGATTCGTTGACTCATGCGCATTTGGATACACATTCTCTGTCAACGGAACATCTACAATTTTAAATAATCTAAGTGGCGTACTATACGCCCCTTGGTCCAAGTGAACAATATCAATTTCTGGGATATGAATAGAATCGCACGGGGTTGATAAATTGAATGGTTTAAAGATATCTGGTGTTCGGCGGGAATCGAGCCCAATGGATCTCCAGCCAGTCCACTCCCTAAAATCATCCAACCCCCATGTCGGTGAATATGTGTTCACTGGCTCACCATAAGGGTAATTCATAATAGCAGAAAGACCAGCCACGGCTGATTCAAATGCTTGATTGAATAGGTCGAATTCATCCCACTTTTGATTGCTCTTCGGACACACGCATCCGAGAACCGGTTCAAAAATTGGTCCACCGATAAACCGGTAGTTACCAGCGTCATCGTTCATGACTAAGAAGTCACCCTTGTCTTTATCACGAATAATAATATAGAGATAGATTGTATCCATACCAGGGAAACCACGCCAGCACCCCGTCATGTGTTCACTAATCACCTGCATGATATCGAATGTGTCTGCTGTGTAAAATCCCGGCATTGAGGTACTAGGCTTTAAGTATTTGCCCAATTTCTCCATCAACATATTCCGCCGGCCGCTAACAACAACTCTTGTATTGGTAATGTATCTTGATTTCTTCATAAATTGTACTCCTTTCTATACTTGGTTGTCCAAACGGAAATAAAAAGATAAAGCAAGACGTAATAATGTACGCTTGCTTTATCTTCATTTTAAGCTGCCTGGTCAACCTCAGCCCGAGGTGCAATCTCAATAATATCACCTTCGACAATTTCTGGAAGCTTCACTCCATCAACGTCGGAATAGATATAGCATGTATTTAAGATTGTCATATCCTCTGGCTTCATTTTCTCCGTAAGCTCGATGTTCTCATTTAACATAGTCATGAGATCATCATCAATCCACTCATAGTAGCGATTGGTAAATTCAACGAACCTACCGAATACGCAGTTGAGTGGCACAATTAATTTTCCATCATGAACCAACTCATGAACTGTCACAGATAATGGGATCAGTCCGATAAGTCCCTGATAATGAAGTTGCATAACTTCCTTTGCAACCATATTCTCATTGATAACTCCGTCGTGTTGAGCTTCCCATTTCTTTAATACAATTCCAACGATTGTATAAAGATCAAATGGCGCATGATGAATCTCAATTACTCCACGTTTCTTACCACCCTTTACATTGGGTAGAAATGTGCACTGATCCATATTCATATTTGTCTTCAAGAACTTAATAAGATCACCATATTCCATAGACGATCTACATTTCTTCTCGATCCTCTTCACACATTTCTCCCTTTGTTTATCATTAGTGATAACTGGAAACCGCGGAATCTGAATTGGTGCCTGATAATGCACCACTTTATAATTCGAATTATTGTTAAAACGATCTACTTGCGGAACTCGCATATTATAACCCTCCTTCCTTTATTATGGAGGGTGTTTTCTGTATTATTCCGTCATTGCCTCATAATACGGGGAGATCGCTTTTACAATCGGAGCGTATGCCTCGATCACATCATCTTTGAAGAATTCATTCATTGCATCAGAAAACTTTGCAATCGGACTTACCTTAAACCGATTCACAACGGTGGAATCATACGGAATGAAGTCACACAAGAATTCTTCAAACAGCGGATACTTGTCCCCAAGATCCTCCTTGATTTCATCTAACTTTGCTACCTGCTCTTCTGTCGCATGACACCGGGTGAACTCTAACATGATATGAGCAAATTCGTGATCCAGGATCTGTCCTCTGGACTGATTTGTAATAACCGGATTCTTATCACCAATCACGATCATTCCAACCAACTCGATATCTTTGAACTTCTCATCTGCACCATCCGGTACATTGTCAATCTTAATTGCTTTTGACACAGCAGCCGGATCTTCGATACCATCAACACGACCAGCCAAACTTGCATTCTTGATAAATACATAGTGGATCATGATATTATTGAAATAAACTCTGTGGTATCTTAAATTGTCCCCCTCTTTTACGAGTGACTGTAATGTCCAGTTGAGGTTATCGGGGAATTCGTACGGACGAGTCTTTACAAGTTCCTCAATCTTTTCATCAAATTCTTCCTTCCCAACCGGTCTCGGTGGTTTTGTCATTGCAATGCCCATAGTAAAGTTTCCTACCATGGACTCATAGTTTTTTGTGAAACCGATCTCTCTTACGAACTCAAATGCCTTTGCATACTTATCCGCAAGTTCATCTGTCACCTCGGTCTCCTTTAATTCTTTCGTCTCTTCCATTTTTAGCTCCTCCTTTGATAATGTTAGTTAAACGTGCCATTGATGGCCTGTAACTGGGAGTACAGGAACCCTAATTCCACATAAGAGTTCTGTTCCGTAGACCATCTCCAAGTTGAACCATTCGATTCATCTACATAGATCGTCTTTGGTTTTCCCTGTTTCGGGAAAAACCATGTAGACTTTCTAGTTACAAAAATTGCAGATGATGGATCCACCTGTTCTTCTGACAAGCATATAATATCGATGCAAATTAAGCGTTTAATATTAAACTGCTTAATCTTTGCCTTATTTGACTCAATCTTACCAATTGCACGAAGCCTAATAGCCAACCGGTCTCGATATGGATCCAATAGATTGTAGTCATCCTCATTAAGATCAACTTCAAGACGGCCAGTATCCCCGTTATAGCTTAAGAAGATAGCCGACCGTAAAACGTCTTGAAGCTGGATTGTATTGTATGCAAGTGTGCCATCAATCCTTTCCCTATAAAGATCAACTGAATCATAGAATGTGATTTTTGTATATTCCTGATTCAAATAGTCCATGATGTTGACATTGAGTGATCCCTGATCTACTGGAATTCTATCATTGGCATTAGTTCTTCCAACTCTGCCAAACTCCACGTAAAATGGGATCACATTCCCGTATTTCTCTTCCCCAATCATCTTTTAACCCCCTCGTCACAAAACTGAATTGACGTGATTCTAATTGGATCATTTGGAGTAGTGCCAATTTTAATTGACACCTTAATTGGAGAGAGTTTTGCAAGGGATAACGCGGTCTGCGTGGCACCGGTAGCCTTTTCTTCATGAATCCAAAATGCAAGAATGAAACCAGTGTGTGCGATCATATTCACACCAACAACTTCAACCACGGAACTAAGGTCGATGGATACACACCCATTTGTATAAGTAATGTTCTGATTCTTAGTATCGATGTATCTGGCGAATGCATCATACATCTGGTCAACCTCATCGTTGATATCGGCAACGAATACATGTCTAAGTGTTAATTCACCAGAGTCTGTTAAATGTGCAAGATCTGATCTAATATACATAATTTCCTCCTTAGTCGGGTAAACTCCCCATAACAATTCTTGTATAGACAGCAATTGGATCAATAAAGTCAGATAACGGATAAAGCCCAAACTTCCCATCATGTCGTCGTGATGAGTAATATGTTGCGTTTATATCCTTTATAAAATCCACATATTTCCGGATTGCTATCATTAATAGCTTCGACTGCTCTGGTCGAAGTAATTTTAATAAAACCGAGAGCTGAGAAATATTGACGATTGCGGAATCCAACCATTCCTCAGAATCTTCTTGGTAAAGCTTCGCATCATCCAATTCATATCTCGGTATAATCGTGTACTTTGAAGGGTCTGATTTAAATTGGTAAATCACAAGTTCAGAACCCGACATGTGATCATCTTTCTTCATAGCCATCAGATCCTTCAAGTCTTTAAAATCAGCTAATATTTTCTTGTAACATTCTTCTGTAGAATCAGCATGGTACTCATAAATTAGTAATACAAAATCGACATCAATTGCCTCCATCATATCCCGATATTCGAGTACCGTATTTCGATTCCTAGACCAGAAGAATGAGTTGACTGATGAATCATGAATGTTATCTTTATCAAACCACTCAATCAGCATCAGTACATAAAAGGTCATCAAATTACCACCCCCACATGTTACTGATTAACTTTATGTCGTCAATAACACCGGAAGCTAAACCCTCAGTTGCAGTAGCAAAGAGGTATTGCTTCATCGTCAAAAGGCTTTGACCCAAGTATGCAAGCTTCACATCATTACCAATTGACTTTCGAATACTCGGGAAATAATCAAGCACACAAGTAATCCAAGCAACTGCGTCCTCATAGTTTGAAAACTTTCCCTCCAGGTATCCATCTGGCAACAAATACCGAATAGAATCTTTAAAGCGATCTGTGAGTACCAGCATAACAGATCCATCATAGGATAAGAATGGTTTGATCTGCATCTGGGCATTCAACTTATACTTTTTCATTATAGCTTCCCGTGTGGTGTTATGCTCAATAACACCGACTACTCTCGTATTGACCTTGTTCATCTGTTGCACGTATTTCGAATACAGTGCGTAGTCGTCTGTAAATGCCTGGTAGAACTGTAATCCTTCCGGTGTATTTTGAACCACATACCAGTCTTTTTCAATTTTCATCTGTATCTCCTCCTAAATAACTATCCCAATCATTGATTAGCATACTAGACTCTCTATTACTACTATAGCCTGGTATTAGAAACAACCCAGATTGATTTGTAGAGTAGAAGAGTTGCTCATAATCAACCAAATCCATAGATGAATCATCTATCTTATAGTCGGGGATCTCTGATCGAAATATTTCTGTAATCCTATGTAGATTTGGGATTTCAGATATGGTAAGATAATAATCAGTCAAGTAGATTATCACGGTATAGAATAAAATCTTATTCAGAAACCTTGGTACCAAATTACTAATTCGTGTAAACCTCAACATCAGTTGAAGTTCAACTGCATACTTGCTTTGTGAGACATAAAATGATTCAATGAAGTCGCCAAATGTCTCATACAGAAATTCATTGTATAACCCAGTCTCGATTACAATGAAGCTATTTGGTGGATATTTTGGAAAGATACCCACCAACTCATCGTCTTCAGACACAACATCCCCATGTTGATTGAATATGAATTCTCTAAATTCTGCATCATTTTTGCAAGTAACTTCACCGACACATAACGGATCACTGTAATAACTAGTGGTTGAATCTAGTACGTATTTGTCTCGAAGTTGCATGTTTGTACTGTGTATTACGTGAGGTCTGTCCCCGTCTAGTATCGCTGGGTAAATTGCGTAGTAATATACGCAAGGATGTGTCATTATCTCTCCACCACCTTTCTATATCAACTTCTCGTTCACCACTCCAAGGAACTGCTGAATCAATCCAACCATAAACTAGCTCTGTTTCTATTGAGAAGTAGTCCAGTACGTGATTCAATCTGAGTTCAGATAATTCAACCTCTGGGTAGTTATACACGATCGTATCCCATAATTCACATTGTATATCAAAGTCCGTTAAATCTACATCGTCCTTGATGGATACATGATCCATTAAATAGGCGATTAATTTACCATACATATCCAACTTACCCGTCAATGTGTGAATTAACGATGCAGCGTCTGGACGTGACTCCAGGATCTTAGTAAATGGCAACACCGATTCAATCCACTTAATCGACTGAGACATATTGTCAACCTTATACATTACAAGGTCATCTTCACTTGCTGCAAGTTGAGATGTTTCTTCTGTTGTCAATGCAACCATTCTTGAATCATCGCTATGCGATACAACGATGTCAATATAATTATCACTCGATAATATAATCCCATATTGATCAACGATGTATTTTATAAACCTCATTTCATCTTCAAAGTCTTTACAACCTACAATGAAATCGTTTGTAAATACATCGTTCAAATGCCTGCGTTGACTCAAGAATACTGCAAGACTATAACGGTCTGTTGTATACCCGCTATCCATACCATTCGATTCTGTGAATAACGCATAGTAATATAACATTACTTTCCTCCATTAGTTCTTTGCTGGGTAATGTAGATAACTTGACATGGAAGCCATCTTCTGAATCATCTCTGATGATGCTGGCCACTTCTTTGTCAACTCATCAAGATCCACTAAATCCGATAACTCCCTTAAAGATTCTGAATCCTGCAATTCCTCATCAAATGAGACAAGCATGTCGATGCCTTGCTGCATCAACTGCCTATCTTCTTCTGTCATAGGAATGATGATCTGCATGGATTCTCTTAAGAACTCTACTCTTTTATGAAATTGCGCTTTAAAATCATTAACGACATCCATCTGAAGTTTAGACATGATTACTATCCTCCTAAGTAAATTTTATAATGTGTATATTGGGTCGTGTCATTACACGACTAACCCCACATGATCAATCTTGCTGCACGTATTAGATCCATCTTTAGTAATAAATTTTCTGTGATATAATGTGATAATCAGCCTATGGCACTTATACCTTTTTGCATATTCGCGATATACCCCCTCTGGATACTTAACCATCGGAGACTCCCATGTCGCAACATCCGTCCTAAAATTATTGGGCACACGGGAATCATCAACATCCTTTATTACAGTACCAATGGTACCAAGTGATACCACAGCATACACTGCAATCTTAAATGTAATATTACACAAAAATTTATCAGAATACATAATCTCGTGAAGTGTTCTGATTGTATCCTGAACATTGTTGTCGTGGATAGTCCATATCTCTTCAACAAAATTAACAGCATCAGCCATTAACTTCTTCTTATCCATAATCCCCATATTGCGTTTTTTCTTGTACTTTCTCCAGTTTGCCTTCATAATAATTCCTCCTTAATTTGGTTTCTTTAAGACAAAAAAATAATATATATCTAAATCGTATATGGGATACTGGAATGATTCCAGTATCCCTAATTATTAGCAAACTCCAATTACATCACAATCGGAGTCGCCATCTTTTGTATAAAGAAGGAGGCTTTTCATTCATCTTCACCCCCTCCCCTTTTTGAAATAATCACACAAGACCTCCTTTCCATATTATTTTCTTTTATTGCACAAATATAATATAGATTCACGTACCTTAGTAAGCCAAGATCTATGATCACCGTATTCAAAGTCAACAATCTTTGCCATTGCAATCTCAATGTCAATATTACTAATATCCATCAGGTAGCATTCTTTTTTCCCATTAATGATAAATCTTGACATCTCTTCAACCGATGAGAATACGGTTTCAATTCCAATCAGTTCCGTATTCGGGTTCGCTGTAGAGTATCGTCTGAAATCAAACTTAATGAAATCATTATACATCATACCCGTCGTAAGTACACTGCTTGTCACAGATCTAAGTGGCACGCTTTCGTAGTATCGCTTTCGATCAACTTTAGTACTAACGCGGTGCACCTGTAACATTGCAACCGGATCGATATAGCAGACCCTCATAATCTCTGGGATTGATTCAATCCACGTATACGGATCACTCCGGATAATATCCATAATAACCCTACGACAATGATTGATTTCAAAGAGGGTTAATTTTCCATCAACATCAGCAGCGTGTGTCTCCATAGCCCATATGCAACCATGAATGATATTTGTCATTGCTAATGGAATTAATGGGATAGACCCCAAATTCGATTCTAACCAACGTACTGTCATATCATCTCTAAGTAGCATATTCTTTAACTGTACTGCACCATCTGGCCGCATGATAACCGATGTCATTCTTGGTACAGTGAGTATCATGTACATACTAGTTACTGGCATGGTACTAATATCACCATACTTAATGAACCCATCAATGATTCCATCTGGTACTGATCCACCATGGTATGCATCCATAATTCTACTGTAGTCCGTGGTTCTTTCCAATGGATCGTCTGATTTGTACCCATCCATGATACGCTGATACATATCAAATGACGGGTTAATATACCCCAGAAGTGGGACATTATTACCATTCATGCAAACTCGATTGACACATAGTCTAAGGGTGCGTATAGCTTGTGAATCGGCCGGGAGTTCGCTCATTGCATTTTTGATAGCACTACCAAGAGTTTTGATGTCTCGTATAGTTGGGCATGATATAATCGTGGACTCTAAGTAAGTTAATAGATCAACTGCTGCATCATAATTATGAATCTTAGTTGGATCGAACTTAGCACCACCCATCAACCAATAATCAGCCCACGGAAATTCATCATCGGTCTTATCCGGGTACCAATCATCGGCTAAGAACTCCAGATAACGTCTAATGTATTTATCATTTAATTCACCAGCATTACCCAATACATCACGGCACCATTTCAAAACATCTGTATACAACTGCATATCATTGCTAGTGCTTCCCCAATGCGGAGGTCTTCGATCATCAATATAGTCTTGGATATAACTTACAATGTAATATGCATAGATAACTTTATCAGTACGGTGATATTTCCTCAGGAACTTAGTATTATTGACAAACGGGAGTACCCCCGTATAAACAACATCTGGGTTATCAAGTTTCATTGTATAAAGATGACCATATTTCTTAAAAAACCAAACCCAGCTTGTATCTTTATCCCATACGTGAGCATTGTTTCCAAGCATACAGGTTTCGATCACCAATTTTACAACTCTTTTATTTATAATATATCTTTCCGGATGTGGGATATACCCTTTCCTTCTATAAATCAACCAAGCAAGAAATTCATCCGAATAGAAAACTCTTTTATCCATTATAATAACCTCCAGTCCCTATTGTTTATGGGGCTTGTGCCAAAAGAAATTAGAAGGTACTTAAAGCATATTAGCCTAAGTACCTTCTAACTTATTTATTTACTGCCTTTTTGAAACGAGTCATCGTAAACAATGTCTGCATTCCTTCATTGCCAATTGAACGAATGATTCCGCCATCAATCGTAATCAAGTTGGATTTCTGTTTCATGATACGCTCAGCCTCTTCGTTTGCTTCCTGTGAGAAAATACCCTTTGCTGTTACCTGGTCACCATCAAAGTCTCCATCCAGTCCATTTAAATAGATCGGACTAAGCTTTAAAGAATCAATGAATTCAGAATCCAGGTTTCCAGTCTTATTCGGATCAATTACTGGGTAATTCTCATAAAGATGATCGTTAATGATCATCGGCATCGTACGTCTCGTGCTGAGTACATAGATACGAGTAATCATAGTACCAAGATAGTCGAGCATTGGATATCTTGTGACATTAATATGCTTATCAGCCGTTACATCAACTGCCGCCATGTAAAAGATGTCCGTCCAAGTAAGTCTACGGACTACTTTATTTTCTGTCGTCTGCATAGTCGTGATAGCCGTATTGTATCCAGTCAATCCAAGATATCTTGGTCCCTTAATACCAAACCGTTCCCGATCTTCTTCGTTAATCGGGATCTCAATTGGCTCAAATCGGCTAGATGGGGTCTCAATCCAGCGTTCCATTCTCTTCTCCAAGAATTCGTCATTATAATAAGTAGATGGGTTATCTAACCGCACATAAGCAGTATCCCCCTTCTTCTCATCAACAACAACTTCAAATGATCGCTGATTATCTTCGAGTCTACCTTTAAAGAATCGTCGAACCCATGCTAACATAAACGGGGTAAACATGGAACAACAATAAGCAAGTGGAAGTCCACTGCATTTAGAGTTGATCCTCTGTTTAGAAAAGTCATTCTCATGATAAGCTGTCATGGTAATTGTTGTACGTGTACAATAGTCCACGGACTTCGCCATAACAGACTTTCTCATATAACCATTCTTCTTCTCGATCTTCATTTTAAGCAGATTGTAGATTTCTACCATAGTATCTTCAATCTTACCCTCAATAGATCGTAACATGAAATCGAAGTTATTGGCACGTTCAATCATACCAACATTTCGAATCAGGAGATTATACTTATCGTTAATCTCCGGTACCTTTGTTTTACCAGTTGTACTCTGAAGATTGACATCACGATAGAATGCTGGAATCACCGGGAACTTTGTCATAAAGACCTGGCTTTTCTTACTATTCTTTAAGAGGTCAATTCTGGTATTACGTTTGGTACTAGCATTTTTGATAAAGTTAATTTTATCCCAGTTCTTATAAAGGAATGCAAGACCTGTATCTCCGTTCGGGTCTTCCTCCAGCACACCAGATGCACTGATCTTAAATGTTTTTGTACCGTAAATGACATGCTCAAAGTTTCGATTAAGAGCTTTGAGTGACAAATAAACCTTCGGGTTTAAAAACGGTCTCTTTAAGTCAATATATGCATAGGTCTGCTTACGATCAGATACACTCATACCAAAGATATCAGTAGAAAATACACCATCTCTTGATGGCATCATTCCTCTATCAAAACTAATTGGATTAGTTACTTCGTTAAGACCATTCATCTTAACGAATTCATCCATGTCTAATAACCATATTTTCATGGGACTATCACTCCTTTATTACAGGAATGTTAAAAATGCACTTCTCATCAGTACTGGATTTGATTGTAGCGGCAGTTATAGTTTTTAGCCCATGACCGGTTAACGTAAACTGCGTATAGTCTGTACCACGATAAAATGCAACTGTCTCAAGTGTAAGGTTTTCAACAAATGGTTTCAATGTGTCATATAACTGATCAATCTCATCGAAGATATCACAGGCACATGTTCTAAGATTCTCAATTTTTCCATCGACGCACTTATCAACCACTGCTAATTTATTATAGTCTGCACGATTCATGATAAGTGCCCTCCATTATAAACGCGGGTACAGATAAATGTCCATACCCGCATATTTTTTATCTATTTCGATTCATTTGGCGCATTCGTCTTGCGTCACTTGCCTGACGAGCACGCTCTCGCTCTTCTTTATGACGCTGCTCTACCTGCATTTGCTTTTGTCGAGCTTTTTCAGCAGCATCTGCTTTTTCGATCTGCTTTATACGAGCCTCAACTAGCCGTTGAATACGCTTATTGCTGAGTTTATCATACTCGGTTAAAGTGATCGGAATCTTAAGTTCACAGGTTAATTCCAGGAATTTGGTATCGTGGGCAATTAATCGTTGGTCATTGCCCTGGAAGCTTTGAAAAAAATTAACTGTCCAAGATCAACCGGCACTTTGTGAAGTACACTACCGCAATGCGGACACTGGAATTCACCCTTGAAGCAGAACTGATATGAGCCGTAGGACTTAATGTCATCCATAATACCCTTGGTCAGAACCTTCAATTTATTATCATCAAGATCACTGATGATCTGGCAAATTGTAACCGGGTCCGGTACAGAGTACCAATCCGGTTCAGTGCTGCCTTCCGGAGTAATAAGGATACGGATTTCCTTAATGACAGATGCCAAGTTCAGAACGATTTTACCATAGCGTTCCTCAAGCGGCTGTATGATTTTAGCGCGCTCGATTGCCATGTTACCATCCATGTATTTAGCGGATACATACATGTCATCAGACAGTTTGTACGTAAAGATTTTACTACCCGGGGCATCATCAAAGACCATCTTTGCATCGCCTACAACTTTACGAGCTTCGATAATACGATTGATCTGCATCTTGGTATCGTCGTTAAATGCGTCCTGGTCTACGACGTCAGTTGCATCTGCGATAACATCGTAGTCACGATTACACTTTAAGCAATGGAACGATACACTTGTCTTAGCAGGCTGAGATGCACGGTAAATACCATAAATCAGTGCAGACAGATCATCTGGTGATGTATGTGTTGTGAAGTAGTTAAAACTCATGGATTTACTCGGAAGTGTATCATCGATGGATGTACTTACGAGATAATCAAAGCAGAACTGATACTGCTTTCTCAAATCAAACGTATTCTCGGTATCGTCCGGATCTCCCATAATGGATGCCATTGCAAGACTGCTTGCAGCGCTCATTGTAGCAATGTATCCAGAGTTCGGAAGAACAACTTCTACATACTCACCCGTAACTTTCTTCGGCACGATTCTACGATAATCGTTGAGATTATCAATTGTATGGATCGTTCTCGGAAGATCGACGTTCTGAATAGCATTGATGTTAATCAAATCAGCACGTTTAACCTTTTCCTTCTGGTCATCCGGAAGGGTTGCAACGAATGCGGACGCCTGTTCCTTCGGTACATTAAATTCAACAACTTCCTGAACCGGTTTCGGCGGTTCAGCGGTCTTTGGAGGTTCCGGATTCGTTTTCGGTACCGGGGCCGGGGTCTTATCCATCATCTTTGCAAGATTGATCGGCTGTACCTTCTGGGTTTTACCCTCCTGCGCAGCGATGGTAGCTTCATTTCTTTTCGGCGGCATTGCATCGGCCGCTACAGTTAGAGTTGCATTTGTAGGGGTTTCCTGAACCGGCTCCTGTGCAGTAACCGGCGGCTTAGCGGATTCCCATTCTTTATTCTGAGCCATCTTCTTTTTCTCCTCCTCTAATTCTCTTTTCTGCCTTTCAAATTCACTTACAGTAGGGAGTACAACGTCTCCTCTACGAAGTGCTTCCATGGCATTTCTATAATCAATTGCTTCCTGGCTATTGACTGGGCCTGCACCATTTGCAGTTAACCCAATACCAGAGAAAGCTTTCTTGACCTTTGCAAGACTTAATACATCAGGGTCCATCATACCCTTCTTTTTACGAAGGACGGTATAAGGATCAACCGCTGCATTTGATGAAGACTGAATTCCATCAAAGAGCTGATCCTTTTCATCAACTAGGGATAATGCCCTGATATATCTTTGTCCAAATTTTTTATTACGTTCTTCCTGAGTTTCATTACGAATGACCCAAGCAGTTGTTCCGTCATCTAATGTTTCAACGGATACTCTATCGTCAGATGAATCGGTAGCTGGTGATTCTGTAGGTTTTTTGGGATTCAATAATCCCTGCATATCTCGTACAGTTCCAGCAACATCAATTGATTCATCCATAGATGATTCTAACTGATCTTTACGCACCAGTTATCCCTCCTTACCATTCACGATATTGAGAACCTGACTCAAGAATGTGTAATTGAAGTGAACTCGCATGTCTTTCTTCTTTAAGATAATTGCGAGTGAATCTTCTTCATCGTCAATTGTGATCTGAATGACAATTGCCATCACATCCGTGTTATCAGGCATCCGATTGGTTGTAACAGAAATTCCGCTAATGGAACTTGTCACGAGGTTCTCACCAATCGTACGACTAAGGGATTCACGAATTTCATCAGTATCAATTGCATCCGTTGTCCGATAAAGATACTTCATTATATTAACACCAGCTTCTGGGTTTCCAGGTTCATTTCCTGGTACCATGAATAAGGCATTTAAGATAATCTGAGCCATAGATTCTTTTGTATTCAGGATTTTTGGTCTTGAGTATCGGTTTAATTCAAAACTAA
>OGOW01001253.1_pt1 | contig 24385 bp, 24 predicted proteins | sample 1552781 | NCBI WGS metagenome assembly OGOW01 (sample SAMEA2580145, study PRJEB22360) | human gut metagenome | biome: human gut; feature: human-associated habitat; material: faeces | place: Denmark | collected 2008/2010
AAAATTGTGATTTCATCGTAAGTAGGTTGAACTACTAACTCGCCTTTAGAGTTGATAATCCCCCATTTGCCTTTAATTTTTACAGGGCTGTAACCATGAGAGAAGCTACCAGTACCAGAAATATCTTTCATAACTGGAGTTTCTGTCACTGTACCATCAAGGGATAGAATCTTATAATTACCATCTTTATTATATACCCATGTATACGTATCACCAAGGAATGTTTTTACGTTCATAGATTTATCGCCTTTATAGATAACGCGACCAGTAGCCATATCTACTACATAACGATTTGTATCGTTAGTAACAGACATTTCGTGCTCACCTACAAACTCGATAGAATCGTATTTAAATGGTACCTCTTGCTTACCTGTTTCCATATCAAAGAAATATGTATGATATGTCGAATTATCGTCACGCACGATATTTTCCATCGCTGTTTTTATATGTGCCTGTGCTTTTTCTGCATACTTTTTATCACCTGTCACCTTGCTCGCCCAGAAAAGCAACGGCATATTCATAAGACAATCTATTATAAGTCTGTAATTGTCCTTATCGCCTATTTTGCCCCACGCCTGAAAGAACTGACCTTTTTCGTGAAAACGTTTCATCAAATTATCCGCCGCCAAAAGCGCCGCACGTTTACCCACTTCACTGCCTGTAAGCTTATATGCCGCAACGCAAGACGGGCTGTACAAAAAGCCCATATCGTGATGGTCGGTATTAATATGATGTTCTATTCTGTAAAGGAAGTTGTCCACTTGACAAAGTGCCGCCTCCTTTAATTTATCGTCTTTGTTACTCTCATAAGCAAGCCACAATTCACCGGTCCAAAAGCCCTCTGTCCAGTCTGTATTTTCTGTTTGCCTGTAAAAATTATTTTCACTGTTTGCACCCGGAAAACAGTCAAAAAACTCGTCAACATTATGTTCAATAAGCGAAATCGCCTTATTGTGTGCGTCACGAATTTCTTTATCATCAGCCACCGGATAGCCTTGTAATTCTTCCATAGTTATCATACTTAAAATCACACTCCTTATATAATAATTATACCAACACGGCCAAGTTATTTCAATAGCAATAATTTAATGTCAATAAATTGAATGTATAACAATAGGCAAGCCGAAAATATAGGCTTGCCTATTTAGTCTACCTCTTTAATTATCCTTTAACTCCCGAAGATGTAGCGTTTTCAATAAAGAATCTCTGACAGAACAGGAATACTACGATTATCGGCAGCAATACAAGTGTAGCCGCCGCCATTTGTGAACCGTAATCCTGAACTTGTCCGGCTAAAAACAACTTAATACCTACGGAAAGCATTTGTTTGTTTATATCCGATATGTACAAGTACGGACTCATATAGTCGTTCCATGTCCATAAGAATGAGAACAATATCATTGTTGCGATAGACGGTTTATATGCAGGCATAAAATCTTTATTTAACATTCACGTCATCTCCATTACAATAATTTTATAACTATATCATATCAACTTTAAGACACTTTTTAAATCGTGTATTCATTAAAAAAATATGTTAAATTATATTTTTCACCATCTCAAGAATACCCTATCAGAAAAAATCTGCCTATTTACTGTTCATATATATTTTAATATACTTTAATCAGTCAAATAATTATTAAAACAAAGTGTGGAATACGGATAGGACACCACTTACAAATTTATTGCAATAATACAAAAAATACACCTATCATTCGATAGGTGTATTTTTCATTTGTTTTTCAATCCAAGCCATAAGCAAATTCACTATTTTTTCTTGTTGGACAGGAGTAAGTTCAACATTTTTCGGTATTCTGTACCACTTGTTAAGGCAACCGCGGCAGCAGCACGCCGTTGCGTGTTGTGCGATAAACACAGGGTGTCCGCGCATTGGTGTTTGCTTGCCGTCATTTGCAATAAATGACGGTGCAAGTCTGTCACGAACAAAGTCGCGTGCGTGCGAACGCACAGTATCCATACCTTTATTTTTTACATATTCCCTATCCTTTTCTTTCAGCTTAAAACTACTTCTGAACTTTGACTTTTCCAACTTTAAAAGTGCCTGTTCAATCGTCTGCATAAAATCACTGTCTTTCGCTTCTTCCGTATGTACAGGTTATATCGGCAATTTTCTTTGCGAGTTTGTCAGTCAAATCATTCTTACCCATTCTCCACTGCCAGTTGCCGCCGAGTACAGACGGTGTATTCATTCTTGCCTCACTGCCGAGTTCAAGATAATCCTGCATTTGAATTATCGCCGTATCGCTCACACTTGCCATAGCGGTTTTAATGAGTTTCCAAACAATATCATCCTCCGAATCAATGTACTTCTTACAAAATTCAAGTGTATCTTCGTCAAGCTCATCAATCCAACCAAGCACTGTATTATTATCGTGCGTGCCGACATAGACAACGCTGTTTGAATTATATGTATACGGCAAATAATTACTTTCTTCACGCGGATCAAATGCAAATTCAAGCACTTTCATACCCGGGAAACCCGAATCTCTCAACAGCTTATGCACGTCCTCCGTCAAAAATCCCAAATCCTCCGCTATAATCGGCAAATCGCCCAATTCATTTTTAACGGCATTGAACAATTCAATCCCCGGCCCTTTCAGCCACTGACCGTTTTCGGCGGTTTTATCCCCGTAAGGAATCGAATAATACCCCTCAAATCCTCTGAAATGGTCGATACGAACAACATCATACAATGACGTTGCACTCTTTATTCTGTCTATCCACCAATTAAAGCCGTATTCTCTGTGCCTGTCCCAATTATACAGCGGATTTCCCCAAAGCTGACCTGTCGGAGAAAATGCGTCCGGAGGACAACCTGCAACAGCTTTCGGCACAAGATTTTCGTCAAGTTCAAATAAATCGGGATATACCCACACTTCCGCACTGTCAAGTGCCACATAAATCGGAATATCGCCGATTATTGACACACCGTTGTCATTGGCATACTTTTTAAGTTTGTTCCACTGTTCAAAAAATTTAAACTGCACAAACTCCCAAAACATAACGTCATCTTCGTGCGACGACTTAAATTCCCATAACGAATGAGAATCACGTTTTCTTAGTCCGTCCTCCCATTCAAGCCAAGACTTACCGTCATTTTCATTCTTTATGCTCATAAACAACGCATAGTTTGAAATCCATCTTTCGTTTTTCTGCAAGAAGTCATAAAATTCCGACAAATCACCTTTTTTAAATTCTTCAAAAGCAATTTTCAAAACCTTAAAACGATTTTCATAAATTGTTTCGTAGTCAACATTTTTCCTGTCTTTGCCCCAATCAAGCTTTGAATAGTCCGATTTTTTCAAAAGACCTTCTTCACGCAAAATATCCATATCTATAAAATACGGATTGCCTGCATTCGTTGAGAACGACTGATACGGCGAATCGCCGTAGCTTGTCGGGCCAATCGGCAGAATCTGCCAACACTTTTGTTTTGCACTCTTTAAAAAATCCACAAATTTATATGCCTCTTTGCCCATTGTACCGATACCGTAATCAGACGGCAACGATGATATGTGCATTAAAATACCGCTTTTTCTCATTTCTTCTACCTCCCGATAAGTTGTAAAATTACATGTGGATTTTCCGCAATATAGTCTGCACCAGCTTGTACCAATTCATTTCTTGTTCTGAATCCCCAAAGCACTCCGACCGACGTCATTTCGGCATTTTTTGCTGTAAATATATCAACATTGGTGTCACCCAAGAACAGACACTCTGACGGCTTTACACCGAGTTTTTTCGCTATTTCAAGCGCCGTAAAAGGATTGGGTTTTGTCGGCATACCATCAATAACTCCATGCACCGCGTCAAAATAATTTTCACCGAAAATATTATCGGTAACAAAATGCACGACATTATCCGGTTTATTTGAGCATACCGCAATTTTTATGCCGTTCTCTTTCAGTTCTTCAAGCAATTCTCTTATTCCGTCATACGCATCTGTATCATAAAGATAATCATTTTCATAATTTTCGTCATACACATCACGCACTTTTTCAAACATTTCCGCATTATCCTTGCCGTAAACTCCGAGCATTCTGTGAATAAGTTTATCTCTGCCGTCACCGACATATATTTTATAATCCTCTACCGGAATTTCAGGCAAATCGAATGCCGCAAGTGCAATATTGCCAAAATGTGCAATAGCATTTATCGTATTTGTAAGCGTACCGTCAAGGTCAAATATACACGCTTTAATATTACTCATAAAATCACCTCATTAGGTTAATTATATATCTTGAAAACTATTATGTCAATGTGAATAGATTATGAATTTTTCTTGATATGCTTGATTTTTAAAAAACACTGTGATAGTATATCATTAAAGCTTCTACAAAATTGTTTTTTGAAGAAAGGATATGTAAATATGAAAAAAAGTTTAATCGTTATTGCCGCATTAATTCTTGCAATGTCAGTTGCGGGCTGCGGTAAAAAGACAGAAAATACAAATACGACACCTCAGCAGACTGCGCAGGCAGATGCGTCGGGTGCATATGAAAACGGCAGTGCAACAGAAACTCTTGACGGTCAGGACTATTCAAAAAATGTCGATATGGCGGCAGTTGAAGGTACAGAGGCAAAATCAGATACAAAAGCGGACAGCTATTCGGGCGAAGTAAGCAACAACGATATTTCTATCGAGGAAGCAAAACTTATCAATTATGATGACAGCGACGTTGTTGTTGTGTCATTTGAATTTACAAACAAAACCGATTCAGACCAATCATTCAGCGGAGTATATGACGTCATCGCCGAACAAAACGGTTCTTCATTAGCTCCTGCAACAGTAATCGGCGTGGACGGTGTGGAACTTCTTACACTTTCACAAAATATCGCTCCGGGTGAAACAATTACTGTTCAAAAAGCGTACAAGCTTGACAGTAAGTCGTCACCGCTTGAAATAACAGTTCAGCCGTTTTCTTCAGACGACGAATCATTCGTTACAAAGACATTTAATTTCTAAAACAAATAAAAATATCTCTGCACAATGCAGAGATATTTTTTTATTATGCTTTAACAACCACATTTTTACCGTTAATTTTGCCTCTGTACAGCAATTTATCGGCACTTTTAAGAAGAACATCATCGACTTTACCGCTATCACGTTCGATAATTCCGAACGTCATCGTAACGGAAATATTGTCATTTTCATAAACAAATTTTTTATTTTCGATAGTTTTTCTTAAGTTTTCAACTTTTACAAATGCACTGTCAATATCATCATTACAGAACATAAACACAAATTCTTCACCGCCCCACCTACATATATCAACATTCTCCAAGCCGAGCGATTTTCTCATAATCTCCGAAATATTCTGCAGTACATAGTCACCGCATAAATGACCGTATATATCGTTTATTTTTTTGAAATCATCAATATCACCGATACAAATGACCACAGATTTATTGTCCTCGCTGTCCTTAATTCGTTCCATAAACATTCTTCGGCTTTGCAAGCCTGTAAGTTGGTCGTAATTTGCAAGATTGTTAAGAGTCTTGTTTTCATCAACGAGCTTTCTATGGGTTACAGTTGCCGATACGTCCGATATGTACGCACCTATCAATATAATTCCGACTGCCAAAACGGTATTGTATATAGTAACAGAAACAATCTGCACTTCCGCCTCCGAATAAACATGACGGCAATGCAACGTCAAACCTATATACAACATTACCTCACATATCGAAAATATATATGTTACACTCCGATGTTTAAACGGATTAAAATACACAAATGTTGCCATAGAAATCAAATACAAGGCAAAATCCGACGAATATCCGCCATTTAGCACCGTCACCGTAACAAACGCCGATACTTCCAAATGCACCAGTACAATACAAACGCGATAATATCCTTTCAGCACAACAAACAGCATTAATATATAAAATATCACACTGCCGATATTATACATAAACGGTATCTGCATTGAAAAATGCTTAAATATAAATAGAAACGAAATATGGAATATTTCACATAAGACAATAATCTGTGTGTAGACACTTTTAACATTGTCTTTAATTCTCATAATATATCTCCCTATTCTTTATGAGTATATTATACACGTTTCTTTCGACAAAAACAAGATTAATTTAGAGTTATTTTTCATTTTTTACATAAAAAAAAGTGACAGACTGAAAATCTGTCACAATGTACTCTAAATTAAAGAGCAGCCTTAGCTGTTTCAACAAGCTTTGCGAATGCAACGCTGTCAGCGATAGCGATTTCAGAAAGCATCTTTCTGTTCATTTCGATACCTGACTTCTTAAGACCGTTCATAAATGTTGAATAGTTCATACCGTTTTGCTTACAAGCAGCAGAGATTCTTGTAATCCAAAGACGACGGAAATCTCTCTTTCTTCTTTTTCTGCCTACATAAGCATTTTGCATTGAACGCATAACAGCTTGGTTAGCAATTCTGAATTGCTTGCTTTCAGCACCTCTGAAGCCCTTAGCAAGCTTTAATATCTTCTTATGTCTTTTTCTTGTATTTAATGCACCTTTTACTCTTGCCATTAGTTTCTACCTCTCTTTCGAATTATTTGTAAGGAATAAGCTTTTTAATAACTGCTGCGTTAGCCTTTGAGCAGTAAGCTTGCTTTCTTAGATGTCTTTTTCTCTTAGTTGTCTTTTTGTTCAAAATGTGTCTTCTGAACGCCTTGTTCATCTTAACCTTACCATTCTTAGTTACGTTGAATCTCTTAGCGGCGCCTCTGTGAGTCTTTATCTTAGTCTTAGCCATAATGCACACTCCTTCCGAATTAAATAATATTATGACAAGGGAGCAAGAAACATTGTCATATTTCTGCCCTCAAGCTTAGCCGGTTTTTCAACAGTTCCGGCTTCTTTAGCCTGTTCTGCAAATCTTTCAAGCAAGGTATAACCAATCTGTGAATGACTTACCTCTCGACCTCTGAAACGAACTATAACCTTTACCTTATCGCCCTTTTTAAGGAACTTTATTGCATGATTACACTTCGTATTGAAATCATTTGTATCGATAGACGGTGAAAGCTGAACCTCTTTGATGTTAATAACCTTTTGGTTCTTTCTGTTTTCCTTTTCACGCTTGTTAAGCTCAAACTTGTACTTTCCGTAGTCCATAATCTTGCATACCGGCGGCTTTGCCTGCGGAGCAATCTTAACCAAATCCATTCCCTTTTCATACGCAATATCCTGTGCCTCTTTTGCACTCATTACGCCAAGCTGTTCGCCATCAGCTGAAACAACTCGAATTTCGTTATCACGAATTTGTTCGTTAATCTGCAAATCATTCTTACTAATTGTTAATCCCTCCTTAAAACATAAACAAAAAAACGGCTGCAAAACGCACCCGCACAATACACCGATACCTAAAGTATCTGTATATTTACCGCAAAGCCTTCGCCGTACGGTGAGAACGGATTGTTCTGCTTGTTTTCTTTTCTGAAATATTATATCAGATTATTTATTCCCTGTCAAGCATTTTTATTAAATATTTTCAAAAAAGGTTGCCGGCATTAGCCGACAACCCTTTTATATTATACATCTGCTGTTTTAACCGATTCAAATTCTTCTATAACTTCCTTTGACGGAGCTTTTGTGGCAAGTGACACTATAAAGATAAGTGCAAGCGATACAATAAATCCAGGAATAATTTCATATACGGTAAATATCCCCGGAAGATTATCCGCACCCCATATAGCAGTCGGAACATATGCCCACAAAAGTGCTACCGCACCGCCGGATATAACACCTGCCAATGCACCGTATTCATTACAGCGTTTCCAGAACAGGCTGCAAAGAATAACCGGACCGAATGCCGCACCGAAACCTGCCCATGCGTGAGCAACGATTTCAAACACCGATGAATTAGGGTCAAGTGCAAGCAAGCAAGCTATAATTGCAACAACCACAATCGTGATACGGCTTACGTTAAGCAATGTCTTTTCCGAAGCATTCTTGTTGAAAAGCGTGTTGTATATATCCGATGAGAATGATGATGACGCAACAAGAAGCTGTGAATCGGCTGTTGACATAATAGCCGCAAGTACAGCCGAAAGCAACAATCCCGCAATCACTGTCGGGAACATATTCTGTACAAGTACCATAAATACTTTCTGTGTATTTGCGCCCTCAAGCATACCGTTTGCATTCAAAATGCTAAGTGATGAAGGGTCTGTAATCTGACCTGTTTTGAACATATATTGAATATACGGCGATGCCAATATACCAACCAATACAGCCATAGCAAGACTTACAATAACCCAAACCATAGCAATTCTTCTTGCAGGCTTAATATCCTTTGATGACTTTATGGCCATAAATCTTGTAAGGATATGCGGCTGACCGAAATATCCAAGTCCCCACGCAATAGCACTGACTATACCCATTGCACCGAAACCTTCCGATACACCAAGTGTAATTTTACCGATTTCCGACCATTCAAATGTATTTGAAGTAAGACCTTTATACATAAAGCAAGGTACAACGATTATTGCGGCAAACATAAGCACTCCCTGAAACAAGTCTGTCCAACAAACCGCTTTAAATCCGCCAAGGAATGTATATGCCGTTACAACGACAACGCTCAAAATAAGTGCAGGTATATATCCGATACCGAATACATAATCAAACAAATTAGCACCTGCCGCAAACATTGACGATGTATAAACCGTAAAGAATATCAAAATAAACAACGCCGAGAATATACGGAGCACGTTTGATTTTGAATGAAATCTGTTTTGCAGAAAGTCGGGAATTGTGATTGAATTGCCTGCAATCTGTGTATATTTTCTAAGCGGTTTTGCAACGATTAACCAGTTAAAATATGTACCGAGTGCAAGACCTATTGCAGTCCATATTGCGTTTGTAGCACCCGAACCCAACAAATATGCAGTACCCGGAAGTCCCATCAACAGCCAACCGCTCATATCCGAAGCCTGCGCACTTAGTGACGTTACCCAAACGTTCATACCGCGTCCGCCAAGTACATAATCGGAATGTGTTGAATTTTTTTTGTAGAAAACAAATCCGACCATTACCATAGCGATAAGATACAGAAGTAATACAATACCCTGTATTATACTTTGTGATGTCATATTAATACCTCTCTTTTTTTAAATATACTACTCATTATATCAAAAAAGGATAAAGTTTGCAATATTAAATATACATCAATAATTAATTTTAGCGAAATTTGCTTTTTTAATAATGCGATTTATTATAATGAAGTAAGCAATCATAAGCCAAATTGTCGCCCCAAACCACGCAACAGGTGACGCAATACATACCGCCGCAAATTTCAAATACGACACAAGTACAAATGCAACAAGCGAACGCATAACCAGTTCCCAAACACCGCCGAAAAACGCAATCATACTACTGCCTATACCTTGCAGAGCATTTCTGTAAACGAACAGTAAACCGAGTATCACATAGAATACGCCGTTTAGAACAAGGTATTCTTTTGAAAGCGACATAACTTCATTCTGACCGCTGCCGACAAACAATGCAACAAGCGGTTTTGCGAACGTAATAACAACAAATCCGCCTACAATACCGCAAACCGTTGCGATAATCGCCGCACCCGTCACACCTTTTTTAATTCTTTCAAGCTCTCTTGCACCGTAGTTTTGTGCAGTGTATGTCGCAACCGCAACGCCCAATGACGCAAGCGGCTGTGTTGCAAATTGATCTATTTTCGAGCCGGCTGTAAATGCTGCAACGGCAGTTGAACCGAGCGAATTAAGTGCCGATTGGATTACCATTGTACCGATTGCGGTTATCGAAAACTGAAACGCCATAGGCAAGCCGACTGCAAGGTGTTGCCAAGCAAATCTCCAAGAGAATTTCCAATCATGCTTTGTAAGTCTTAGAATCGGAAATTTTTTCAAACTGTATACAAAGCACAATATACCCGAAATAAATTGTGCGATAACAGTTGCCCAACCCGCACCGGCAACACCCATTTTAAATGTAAGAATAAACACAAAGTCAAGTATAATATTGATAATACTTGCAATTATCAAGAATACAAGCGGTGTTTTACTGTCGCCGAGCGAACGGAGTATACTTGAAAACAAGTTGAAAAATACCGCCGCCGCAATACCTTCAAAAATTACTATTATGTAGTTATACGAATCGTCTATAATGTCGGACGGAGTTTTCATAATCTCCAAAAGCGGTCTTGCCGCCAATACGCTTATCGCCGTCATAACAATCGTTACGGCTATACCTAAAATAATGCTTGTCGCAACGGAACGCCTTACGCCGTTTTCACTGCCTGCACCGAATCTCTGTGCGGTTATAACCGCAAAACCGCTCGTCACACCTTGCACAAATCCCACAATCAAAAATGAGATTGAACCTGTCGCACCAACCGCCGCAAGTGCCTCAACACTTATAGTTCTTCCGACAATAATCGTATCCGCCATATTATAGAACTGCTGAAATATATTACCTATAAGAAGCGGTACCATAAAGCTTAATATCAACTTTATCGGACTACCCTTAGTCATATCGTTAGTCATATGTAATCTCCTCTCTTTGTTTAATGCCTGAACTATTATAGCACAATGTTTTTATTTTTCAATACCTTTTTTAAAAATTATCAAATAATCGCAAAAGTTATAAAAAACTAAATATTTTTCTTGTTTTAATTGTGATTTTGTGGTACAATCGAATGGTTGTTTTTTTAAGGAGGGTAATATTATGAATAAAAAATTATTAACAAAAACACCTGTCGTCTGCGGACTTGCGATTATATGCTGTCTGCTTTGGGGAAGTGCTTTTCCTTGTATTAAAATAGGTTATCAGATGTTTAACATTCCGTCCGGCGCGGTTGGCTCACAATTTCTTTTTGCCGGTATTCGTTTCACACTTGCCGGTATACTTACAATTCTTTTCGGAAGTATTTTAAGCAAAAAAATACTTGTACCGAAAAAAGAATCACTTTTTTCGGTTTTTAAACTTTCTATGGTGCAAACAGTTTTGCAGTATGTGTTTTTCTACATAGGCTTAGCAAATACATCAGGCGTAAAATCTTCTATTATAAATGCCGCAAACGTATTTCTTTCAATATTATTCGCAGTATTTATATTCAAGTACGAAAAAATGACGGTTTTAAAAGTTTTGGGATGTGTTGTAGGATTTTTAGGAGTTGTTGTAATTAACCTTGCGAACGGCGGTTTTGATATGAGTATAAAACTTTCCGGTGAAGGTGCTATATTGCTTTCAGCGGCAGCTTATGCACTTTCATCGGGTATGATTAAAAAATATTCTAAAGATGAAAACCCTGTGGTTCTTAGCGGTTATCAGTTCTTTTTAGGCGGTATTATTCTTGTCGTTGTCGGAATAGCAACAGGCGGTAAGATTTCCGGATTTACTCTTGCATCTATCGCACTTCTTATATATATGGCGATGATTTCAGCTGTAGCATATACTTTGTGGGGAATATTGCTTAAATATAACCCTGTCGGTAAAGTTGCCGTTTTCGGTTTTACAAATCCGATCTTCGGCGTTATCCTTTCGGCTGTTTTTCTCGGCGAGAAAAATCAGGCTTTCGGTGTTCAGGGTCTTGTAGCACTTGTCCTTGTTTCACTCGGTATATTTATGGTTAATAAATCTAAAAATTAGTTATTCTTCGGGCGGTTATTCACCGCCCATTTTTTGTTTGCCACTTAGTCGACTTCGTCACCGGTTCCCATTAATGTAGTCTTTTATACCTCTCCTTGAGGAGATAAGGCACACAATGACGGAGTGGTGGCTCCGTAAGGCGGTAATCTGCCACTTATCCCCTATTTTCTGTAATTACTATTTTATACGGGACGGCATCCCGACGTCCCCACTCACACGCTCCGTGGGGAGCGTAACAAGTCCTTATTTTTCACCGTTTTTCTACCTTTTCATATTTCAACTCACACGCTCCGTGGGGAGCGTGACCACTAACCGTCCGATGACGTCCAGAGCAATGCAAATTTCAACTCACACGCTCCGTGGGGAGCGTGACGATACAATAAAACGTATGCAGAGCTATTGTACAAGATTTCAACTCACACGCTCCGTGGGGAGCGTGACTAAAATCATATTTCTCGGAAATGGCAATAGAAAAATTTCAACTCACACGCTCCGTGGGGAGCGTGACTAATGCGACACAAATTATTCTTAATTTACAAGATATTTCAACTCACACGCTCCGTGGGGAGCGTGACGCTTTGTTCGGCTCAGGTTGCTTATATGTCAGTATTTCAACTCACACGCTCCGTGGGGAGCGTGACTAAGCTGTATGTGGTACATCACAGTGACGCGAATTTCAACTCACACGCTCCGTGGGGAGCGTGACTCTACATATTGTATATGTGGAGTCACACCACCACAACAGAGCGGACATTTTACTAAAAATCACTTTAAAAAGCGATATTTTTTACATAATATGTATTATTTTTTCGGCGAACCTCCATATAAAACCAATATCACTGCACGTTCGCTCACAAAATCAAACTGCCCTCAGGGTCATATGTTTCCTTTGCACCTATATGCTCCACTCTCCTCTTCCAATTATTACCCAAATAATAGAATCGAAGGCTATCTTGTTCTTCATCAATAATTTTCATAAGTCTATCTTTTAATTTCAAGAATGTTCCGTAATCAACATCAACTTCAAACACAGAATTTTGCACTCTTTGTCCGTAATTAACACATTCCTTTGCAACCTTGCGAAGTCTTTTCCTACCTGCCGCATCGACAGTTGACACATCATAACTTACCAAAGTCATCATCAATATCACCTACTTTGCCAAATAACACGGATACTCGTCAATTTCACCACGCACAAATTTTGCAAGCAACATACTTTGCACATACGGCAAAAGTCCCATAGGAATTTTTTCCTTCAAATACGGATGTATCATATCGGTACGTTTTTTCTCCTGCCATTTTGAGAGCACCTTTTTCCTTCCGTCATCATTCAAGAAAACTGCACCGCTTAACTGTACGTCAAAATCTTCGGGTTTAATAATTTTAAGATTTATTAATGTCAACACAAATCTTTCAACAATACATCTTCCCTCCTCGACCAAATCGCACGCAAGCGATTCACGTCCGGGGCGAAGCGAATGATAAAATCCCATATAACTGTCCAACCCCACACTTTCAAGTGCCGCCGCATATTCACGGGTAAAAATCGTATATAAAAACGACAACATTGCATTCACCCTATCGAGCGGAGGTCTTTTACTTCTCATTGCAAAACAGAAATCGTCTTTTTGATGAAGAATAAGGCTGTCAAACACATCAAAATATGCCTTTGCACCGTTCCCCTCCGTACCGAGTATGCCGTCATAATCATCTGTGATATACACGCTTTTAATACAACCGTCCAAGCGTTCTATACAATGAGTCAGCTTGCCGTCCTCATCAATTTGCGGATAATCTTTAAGCGTTCTTTTCACAACACTTTTTGTATTCGCCAATTTTGCGGCAACGGTATTTTGTCTTAAAAGTGCAGGCGGTTTTGAAAAAAGTTCGTATTGACGTTTTCTCAGCAACACATTTCCGTGTGACGCCCCCTGCACGCGAGCCAAAAATCTGCCTGACGGAGATATGAAGTTAATAGGTATGCCGTAATCGGCACACTTCCCCATGAGTGCAGGCGAACAGCCAAGATAGCTGAAACAAAATATTGCCTCAATATTTGAAAACGGAAGTCGTAATTTGACCTCATTATTTTCCTTACATACAACATTTTCACCGTCGAGAGTCATGTATATATTTTCATTCGTGACATACAAAGTATTCAAAAGTTTTCTCATACGCAATCCTCCTCAATAAGCTGTTTAATGCTGTACTTTTTCGTTTTAGGCATACACAAATCTTTAATCGAGCAACCACTGCACTTTTGACCTTTTATTTTTGGAGGAATAACACCGCTTTCCATTACGTTTTGCATTTTGCCGACCAAATCATCAAGCAATGCTTTATACATGTCGTACTCCTCATCAAACGGCATTTTCACACGTTTTCTTGTATCGGCATAATATATGCACCCCTCACTGTTGCATTTCCAAATATAGTCCGCACACAATTTTTGAGCAAACACCTGTATCGCGTCAGTTTCTCTTATAGAGCCGTCTTTAGGCTGCGTAGGCTTGTATTCCACAAGTCTGACAGTGTACTTTCCGTCAAGACCGTCTATCGGTACGCCGTCTTTATTTTTGCAAAACTCTATACAATCCGCAACGCCATACAAATCAAGTTCATCATTATACAAAGTAACCGAGCTTAAAACAACCTTGTTATTGCTTTTGAATTGGTGTTTGCCTGAATGTACGTTTTCGTGCATAATATTCGCCAACACAACCGAAACATTTTCAGCCCAAGCATTCTCAATTTCAAGCAATCCGAATCTTCTCGGGCAATACATATAATGCTGTATTGTCCTTATATTAATCATGCTTTTTCCTGAAGTTCTACTCCTTCAGGCATATTTTTATCGACAGTGATTTCATAGTCATTGAAACTTCTCGGAACTTCCACTCCGTCTTTTTTGCCGATAACAATTTTGTCAAACAACACATTCGCCGGAGCATTTCCGAGTAAGGAATCATGCTTGAATACATAAAGTTTTCTTACGCACATTTTACCTCTTGCGGCACTTCTGTCGTGTTCAAACATATTGATAATGGCCTTCCACAAAAGTTCAAGATCTTCTTCCGAAAACTTAGTAATTTTCTGTGCAAGCATAGCCGACACATATCCGTCCGCTCTGTACAAGCCATACGGTACTATGCTCTTTCTGCCCATAGTAGCACTATCACTTTCATTTGTTCTTGCCTGTCTTGTAATTGTTATATCCTGTGTAAATATCGGATCAACACTCTTTGCAAAACTAATCTGAACAGGACCTCTGACAATACCGCATGGGTCGTTACCTGTACTCATAACCGCACCGAATGTTCTTACATCAAAATAATTTTGACATATGTAATCTCTTGCCGCTCTTACCGCCTCAGGATTTTTACCCTTTTGACCTGTCTTTTCGCCTATTGCCTCATATGCCTCCGTAAATTTTGTGTTAAGTGCCTTATCAGGCTTTACAAGAATATTATAATACGGCTCATCTTCTTTAAAAATTTCCACAAAGTTGCGGATTTTTCTCTTTAAGCACACATCTGTAACAAGTCCTGCCGACGTTTCGGGATCAATTCTCGGCATATTGCCTGCATCGGGATCACCGTTAGGGTTGCCGTTTTCTACATCAAAAATAACTGTAAATTCGTATCTGTTTTTAATTGGTTCCATAATTCTCTACTTCCTTTCATATTTCCTTAGTTTTTGTGTCATTTGGTTTATATAAATCTTGCATTTGCTGATAATAGCCTATAATAAACTTACCCTGTGCATTTAATGGTAATGTTTTAGGAAAAGTTCCGTTTAGCTTATCCACAATCTCACCCGTGAGTTTTTTATACTTAGGCTTATAGTCAAGTTTTTCAATGTGGTATTGCGAAAGCTTTATAAGTTTTGGAAATACCGTTGACGGATTTGCACAAGCTGACGCAAAATATGAATCCTTAATCGTTCTATTCAATTCTTTCCCCTTGACTGATTCAATCTGAACCTTTTCAAGTACGGCAAAAAGTCTGCCGCACAGATACGCTTGATTATTATTTTCAATATCAAGTGCCATTTTTATCTCCTCCTTATTTTTTGAATATCTATCTTTTCTGTTTATACAAGCCTTGATAATACCTGCACGAACATAATTTACCGATTTATCCGTTTTCATTCGTCTTACGGCATTTTCAAGCAAAGACTCCGGATAATGTGTACCGTTTATTATTGCACCGAACACCGAAGCCATAAGCGGCGGCGGTGTGGTGTAATTTGTGCTTTGAGGCGGTTTTAATTCTCGGAATATTCGCCACATCGGTATATTTCCTTTTGAATTAACAATCATCATATCTGCTTGGTGTCTTGCTATATGTGAAAATATGTTGCCGAATTTATCACGGTATATAAATTTTTGTGCAAGACGCGAAACATTCGGAGCAATTCCCACAATATAAAACTCAACATTTTTATCAATATCGAGTTCTGTCAAATCGGGACTTTTGCCTTGATTTACGTCATTAAGCGATTTAAGCAAAATACCGTTCATTTCATCTGCATCAATCTTATCGTCAAACCCAAGCATTGAAGCAAACAAATCCGTTTCTTTTGAATCGTCATCTGACATCGCCCAAAATACAACTGTCATATCATCAAGATATATTCTGTGATTTTTGTCTGCGATTAAAGTGTTTAATGCCTCTGTGTAGTGTTTCATAGTAGTTTGCGTTATGGAACTGTTGTACGCCTGTTCTTTGCCGTATGAACACTCTGCCGTATTATTTACGCAAACCATTAACGCACCTGTTGCATTTGCATTTCTTACACCCTTGATTTTATCGTGCGTTACCGATATTTCGCCTTTTTCTCCCGTAACGGCACATATGTCATTACCCTGCACCGGTCCGACTGATTTTTTCAGTTCCGTTATCTTTTGAGCAATTTCGCCGTCAGTATCGTGCAATTTTATTTCAGGGTGTCCGTCAAGACCGAAAATAAAATTTGCCGTCGAGTATGCCTTGCCGAGATTTACAAGCAACTCATTTTCGGTTTCGTCCTGCGGATTCCACTTTTGCAGAAAGTTTCTGTATGCCGTAACTATATCCGATGTCATACCCTCTGTAAATTCAAGGTTTTTGTCCACAAACGCTTTATGCGATTTCTTCGCCTTATCCGTACTGTCCTCAGTTGAATATGTACCGCTCTTATTGTCGTAATTAAGTCCGAAAATATATAACGGTCTGTGTTCGACAATATTTCCGTCTATACCAGGTTTCTGTGTTCTCTCCGGCAAAACCACCGATATAGGCTGAAGTTTGGTTTTACCCTTACTGTCGGGTTCACTTTCCTGCTCCACGTTTATAATATCGCTTACTGTACCGTCTTTTCTCAGCATAATCATATGCGTGATATTCTGTCTTGAAAAACCGTCTTTGCAAACCTTGTCATTTCTCGCAAGAATATCATAATATTCATTCAAAGCCTTTATCAGCATTTCATCATCTCCCTATATTTTGCTACATCTATAACACCGTCAATCATATGCGGTCTGTAAAAAAGTGCGTCTGCCTTGTCCGAAAAATTACGTTTATCCCAATCATTATCTTTCGGATGTCCACCGTCCTCAAACTTCATATGATACAGCATAAATCCTAAATCCGTATCACCTTTTAACGTATCCGAAACATTTTCAAGCGGAAATTCCTCCACAAGCTCAATACTCTTTACGGGAAATTCACGACACCCAAGCACAGGTTGTCTGAATTGTTGACCGTTTCTTAAACGTCTTAGAAGAATATTATAATGCTTTTCCTCCGACTCGTCATCATGGTCACTCTGTATACCCGTAAGTTCAAAGTGAAATTCCACGCCGTAACATACATCTTTCAAAATCATACTTCCGCGTTGATTTATCATATCCTTAGTATAAATCGTTGCATCACCTGTACCGTTTTTCATACTTTTTTGTACCGACTGCAATTTTATTTTTTCCTTAACCTCATTACGGCGAACATTGATAAATGTTATCGGATTAAAAACGATAATCTTATCAATTACATACCGAATTGCCGGTTTCCAATACACCGACTTTATCAGTCCCTCAAGAGCTCCCGGTGTCGGAACATCATAACTCACACGTTCAACTTTCATTTCAGGGCGGTTAAATGCGGCATAATCGCCTTTAACCATAATTTTAAATCCGTAACTCATTTTAACCTCCTCATACAAAATAATCTACATCATTTTCCAACGTCAAACCCACGTCCGACTTATAATAATCTGTATTTGCAAGTATGCAAACACCACAATCAAGCTGTTCTATAATCCCCTCTTTAATCATTTCTTCAAGCTCCCAAATATGTACGGACGCGCTGTACTGCTGTAATTTTCGTTTTACGGACAGTTTTCCGTATCTGAGCTGTTCAATCAAATCTTTATTTTCATCACGCGGAATTACTATTCCTATAACTTGATTTTTGATAAACTTAAAATTATCGGCATACGTTCTGAACGGTATTTCATCAAATTTCAAATTTTCACCCATAAGCGAAGTTATGGTACTTTTGTCTATATTGCCGTCATTAAATGCAAATAAGCGACTGTAATATTCTTCAATACATTTGTCGGTTGAAATATTGTCAAATTCCTCAAATAAATTTCGTGTTATATTTGATTTAAGCTGAATTTCACCTTTTCCGCCGTCTGTTTCAAAAACAAACACATCGCCCATATCCATCTTACCCTCACGGTTACATCTACCGCCGGACTGCAATACGTTATCAATCCCCGCAATTTCTCTGAACACCGCCTTAAAATCAAGGTCAACACCCGCCTCAATCAGTGATGTTGAAATCACAGTCGTATTAATTCCGTTCTTTATATCTTCCTTTATTTTTGCAATAATCTCCGAACGGTGCAAAGGCGTCATATATGTTGACAAATGATACTTGTTACCGCTGCACATATCATATAATTCCCTTGCCGTTTTCCTTTTGTTCACAATTATAAGTGCATTGTCATATTCCTGTGCCTTTTCTGCCAGTGAAGCAAGTTCACACTTTCCGATATACTCATATCTGCACTTATCAAATACGTTAAACAACGACGTATCCTTAACCGCATTTTCTATTTTGACATCTGACATATACCTTTCCATAAATTTATCATAATTCGGCATTGTCGCCGACATCAAAATTGCCGTACTGTTAAGATACTTCGTCACATACCCCATCGCCCTTAAACAAGGCTGAATATAGTCAATCGGCAGCATATGTATTTCGTCAAATATGATAACACTGTCCGCCAGATTATGAAGTTTCCTAAGTCGTCTGCCTTTATAATGATACAGTGATTCAAAAAATTGAATATTCGTTGTTACTATAAGTTTTGCGTCCCAATTTTCACAGGAACGTTTTAATTTTTCCGAAGTTATTTCGTTCTCATCTTCATTTTTATCATCATCAAAATCATAATTTGAATGGTGCTGCAACACAGGAAGTACATCACCGAAAATATCCTCGAATACCTTTGCTGTCTGTTCAATTATACTGACATACGGAATTACATATATAATACGTTTTTTCTTATTCTCTATCGCAGTTTTCAAAGCCGCTCTTATACTGCAAAGAGTTTTTCCGCTGCCTGTCGGCATATTCAATGTATACACATTCGCATTCGATTCAACGCTTTTATAAACCTGTTCTTGTATAATACTTCTTGATTCTTGAAGTTTGGTTTCTATTTTAAAAGAATTAAGTTTTTCACATACTTTTTCGTATGCTTTTTGAAAATCTCCGCCTATACCTCTGTCTGTATTGGGAGTTACAAACCGCTCCGTATCTATAAAATCCGCGTCCGTAAGGCATGAAAACAAATATCTTGTAAAAAAAGAATACCTTTCAATAATTTCTCTCTGATTACTGACATCAAAAAGTTCTCTCAAATTATCTTTGGGATATTCAAGTTTAACTTCATTTTCATACGCAGAATAATCGCCGGTTTTTCGTTTCATTCTGCCGTGCAATGTCGAATCTCCTTCACCGTCAACTTTCGTTCCGCCGTCAGGTAAACCCGAATGATGTCCCGCAACGCAATACTCAATCATAGGCACATATGATTTCGGCGGTGCTTTCGCAACTTCTTTTGCACCGCATATTGCGTGTTCCACTCGGATATTTTCCGCACCGTTTATACGTTTTTGAAAACCCGATGTATACTTGCCTATATCGTGTATTTGCCCCACAAATTTGGCTATATCCGCCCAAAATTCATTCGCATTTTCACGACATAACTTCGACGTTCCGTTCAAGTGGTCCAAAAGCAGCTGTTTCCGTCCGTCGTCTGACGTATGCCCAATATATTCCACAGCTATCATCCCTTTTGTACAAATTATACTTTTATCATATCACTTTATTCGTGCAATTTCAACATATATTTTACTTTTTAGTAATTATCTATTAAATATACCTATAATTTTTATATATTTGCACCAAAAAAGGAACACATAAACAAAGCATACGCATTGTTTATATGTTCCCCAATAATTAGCTTAATTGAGTCTGCAGACAAATCCGCAACGATTTTGACTGCATTCTGTTTAATTATTATTGATATTAAAGCAATATCTCGCCTTTTCAGGCACTGAGCCTATCATACAAGGATTATGAATACTGAAATAATCCATAACATAACCCTTGTCGGTATAGATGTTTACACTCTTTTTGTCTTTCATCATTCCCGTATTATTTTCAATAACAATCTTCTTTATTTTTTTACAGTTGATTTCAATGTCCGAACGAGTGTAATTGCAAGCAATACTTGCATCTGTATTTTCCAAATTCACAGAATTGTTCAAAATGTATATTCCCTTGTACTCATCATCTCTGTTCGAGTAAGAAGAAAAGCATCTCAAACCTCTTGTTTCGATAGTATTTCCTATATATTTCTGTTCAAATTCAGTCGTCAGCTTAATATATATCGCCTCTGTAGAGCCGGTATAACGCGCAACGGAATTTTCGCCTGTATTTTTTACCGTATTGTGATAAACCAATTCATACGGACCTTCGATACCCGTTTCAACGCAATTTTGTACAACGTTATTTTTCACAATCGTATTAGGGAGCGATGTTCCCATACCCGCGAATATCGCCGCACAACCCACACCGCTTGTAAGTGCGTTCGTATCATTTACGGACGGTTTGCCGAAACCGATATTTTTGCACACATTATTTTCAATAACATCTGCATATTTGCCCGAAACAGTCGGAGTCCAATAATCAATCGCCCCCCAAACACTGTTGTTAATCGTATTATTTCTTACAACATAATCGTCAACGTTGCCGACAAAACTTATCGTCTTACCGCAGCTGCTCTCGAAAGTACAATTTTCAACAAGCACATTTTCAGTCGGACTTTGTGCATCACCGACTATTCTTATACTGTAACCGCTGTTTGAACTGTCCGAAATCTGATTGCCGCAATTTGTGAACTTACTGTTCAAAATCGCGATATTACTGCAATCTCTGAACACAATTCCGTTGTTTTCAAAATCGGTAAAAGAACAGTTGTTGAAAATAATATTATCGCAATTTTCAAATTTTATCATAGGAAAGTTTTCAAAATCTATATTTTCAACATATAAATTCTCAACATTCTTCACAATCTGATATGACGGCACATCGTCCGAATAATCTGCAACAAATGTTGCCCGTTTTCCGCCGGAAGTTTTTATCACCGTGTCTGAATTGAATATTGACGGATATTTTCCGTATTTAATCGTACTGTGAACTTTGTATTCATTCGGAGCAAGCGTGTTTATTGTTCCGTCTTTGCCTTTTATGTCGTTTGAAACACTGCCGGCAGAAAACTCATACAAGTCAGTTCCCAACAGTACTGATGACGTATCATAATTCTTAAAATCCGCTTCGGCGATTTCTTCGGGTGTAAGTTTAAACAGTTCACCGTTTTTCGATTGAATGTTCGACTTGTGACTGTCTATCTCCTTACGTATTTGCAAAACAGCATTGCGTGACGAATTACTGTCCGCTGCGTATACAAAATCCGCACCGAATGTCATGCACATCATCAATACCGTTAAAAGAGCCGTAATTTTTTTCATTTTCAACTCCATAGCCTTTCTCAAATAAAAAACCAACTTTAATAATAGCGTCTGTAAAATTGCAAATTCAATTCATACAAATTTCAACCGCCATTACATACATTTTATCATTAATTATTCATTTAATCAAGACTTTTCGATTAATATTTTCAAATAAAAAAGCATATCATTTTCAAAAATGATATGCTTAAATTTTTAATAATTTTCTGCGTGAATTTCAAAATATGCTTGCGGGTGATTGCACACAGGACAGACCTGCGGAGCTTTTACGCCTACAACGATATGACCGCAGTTACGGCACTCCCAAACCTTGACTTCACTCTTTTCAAAAACCTCTTTTGTTTCAACATTGTGAAGCAATGCACGGTAACGTTCTTCATGAGTTTTTTCTATTGCGGCTAACATACGGAACTTTTCAGCCAATTCGGTAAAGCCTTCTTCTTCGGCAGTTTTTGCGAAATCAGCATACATATCTGTCCATTCAAAATTTTCGCCCTCTGCCGCCGAAACAAGATTTTCTGCCGTTGTTCCGATTCCGTTTAATTCTTTAAACCACATTTTTGCGTGTTCCTTTTCATTGTCGGCTGTTTTCAAAAACAAATCCGCTATTTGTTCAAAGCCGTCTTTCTTTGCCTTCGACGCAAAATATGTGTATTTGTTACGCGCTTGCGACTCACCCGAAAAGGCAGTTCTTAAATTTTCCTCTGTTTTTGTTCCCGAATATTTGTTTGCCATTTATATTACCTCCGTAAATTTACTCATATATAATATATACCACTATACACGAATTTTAAACAACATTTTTCTATGTCTTGCATTTTTCCGTTTTTTGTATTAATATATGTTTTGGGGTGATGATATGAATGTTGAAAAAAATATGTTTACAATCGGTGAAATGGCAAAATCAATCGGAATTACAAGAAAAATCATATTGAATTACGAAGCAAAAGGATTGATTACTCCGGACGTTAAGGACGGCAAAAACGGAAATCGTTATTATACCGTAGATACGTTCACTAAAATTCGTACAGTACGTATTTTTCAAAAGCTCGGTCTGTCGCTTGATGAAATTCACGACTATTTAGACGGTAAAACCGATTTATTACCGCTTATCCGCCGCCTTGAAGCTATGCGTGACGAAATAAATTTGAATATTGAAAAGTTGTATGAAAGAGCAAACACCAATCTCACACAAATCAAGGAAATCCACATTGACAAGCAAACGATTTATCGACGCACTTTTACTACGGAAAGTATTCTCGATAAAACAAATATTCTGCGTGATACCGCAATACTTGCCATGCGTGAATACGGTACCGATATGACAAAGAGAATGTACTTTTTAGAATACCCATTGTCCGCACCCAACGAAATTTCTTACTGTGTTGCCGTACCGTCTGAAAGCAGCGGCGAACATATCGTCGTACTGACCCCAATGCGTGCAATTTGCATTTATCATCACGGTGCATATGAGGAACTCCCGAAAGTTCGCGAAAAACTTTTGTCGTATGCCAAAGAGCATAATCTCACACCTTTGGGAATGTGTCGTCATACATACCTTGAAGGTCCCCCGCAACATAAGGATAAAAAACTTTTCATAACACAAGTGGCTCTGCCGATAGAAGAATAAAAAAGCTCCCGAACATATAAGTTCGGGAGCTTTTGTTTTTTACATAAAGAACGGGAAAAAATCGTTCTGAACCATATATCTGTTATTCATTTCTTCGATTTGCAAATCGGTGTAACCTCTGTTTACCGCTTTTCTTGTGTTTAAATTAACAGCTTGTACCAAACCGATTACTTTTTTTGCATTATTATCATTTAATTCAACATTATACTTGTCAAACAAGCTAAGAATATCAGGAGCGTTTTCATTGCTCATTTTACATTCCATTTCAATTTCAAAGCATAAGTTTTCGCCCTTTACTTCATCCATACCCATTCTCTTAATCAAGTAATGTCTAAGTGCAAGATATTCGTTGGTTTCTTCAATATATCCCGGGTTAGCCATTTTCATAATCTTTTTTCTTGACGGAATATAAAACGGTTTGTTACCTTGCGTTTTCAACAAATCATCATAAAAACCTTCTTCCAAAACATAAGTGTTTACAATCGAATTGTTGTATATTTCCCACAAATCCATTTTACCGTTGACAGTATTAATCAATTCCATAAAATCGTCTTTTGAAATATCATGATTTTGCTTGTCGTATATTTCAAAAACCTTGTCCAACGGAACAATTTCGTAAAGTTCCGCAAAAACATTGCAGTAATTTATTATTTTATCTCTGACTTCCAAATCACCTTTTGATTCGTTTGTATAACATTTAGCAACTAAGTCTTTTACTTCGTCACACAAACTGTATTGTTCGTTTTCAAATGATATATAACCCAATTCCAATAAAAGTCCGATTTTGAAAACATCCAACTTTTCAATTTCGTTGTTCTCGCACCAATTTACAAGACATTCCGTTTGTTCTTTGTCAAGCGCCGCAAGAACTGTCTTAAAATACTCGTCTGATAATAATATTTCCGATATGCTTTCTGCCACTTCGCCCTTGTTCATTTTTGAACGACCTTTTATATTAAGCTCTTTTGCCAAGTCAAGCATTTCGGGCTTTTTCCAAGACATTATATTATCAAATATTTTCATTTTT
>OGOW01001264.1_pt1 | contig 24233 bp, 20 predicted proteins | sample 1552781 | NCBI WGS metagenome assembly OGOW01 (sample SAMEA2580145, study PRJEB22360) | human gut metagenome | biome: human gut; feature: human-associated habitat; material: faeces | place: Denmark | collected 2008/2010
CCTGAAACAAGATGCTGACTCCTAATTTTTAAAATTTAATTATTTTATAAGCTTTCATAGCCTGTTTACAAAAATCATTAAATTGTTAGTCAAAAGTAGAGTTGCTGTTTCAAAGTCCTTTTTTAGTCTTTGATTCTGCCTTATCCTTTTATTCTATCAAAACTTCGTTACAGTTTCTTAACTTTCTTTAAACGTTTTTTTGATATAATGTGTACTCATCATATGCAAATGGAGGAGCAAAGTGGCAAAAACATTAAAAACATTGAGTAACATCTTACTAGGAATCCTCTCACTGGCCTTGTCTTATTGGTTTTATAGGGGGCATCTCGAACAGTACGTTCATTACATCGCCCATTATGGCTCCTACTTTCAAGTCTTACTCAACCTAGTCATTATTGTCCTACTGAGTTACTTTGTCTACGCTTTTTTGAAACTACTTCTTACTAGAAAGCTGAAAAAACAGACACTACTCCTACTCTACTTCATTTACTTTCTTGCTCTCTTCTACCTACTTTTCTTGAAAAACATTGGTACCCAAGGTCTCTCACTTAACCCCCTTTCCTTTGCTCGGGAATTATACTGGGGTAGCCACTTCGTTCCCATCATGAACCTCTTAATGTTCATTCCTCTGGGACTCCTCTTTTCTTCACGATTGAGTAATCTCCTACTTTGTCTCCTTACCCTTTTCTCCGTCGAATCCATTCAGTACTTCGGACATTTGGGAGTCTTTGATTTGGGAGATATCACCTTAAATATGTTAGGTATCCTTGTCGGAACTGCTATCCATCAACTCCCTCAATTTCAAACAGTTATCAAAAAGATTTTAAGTTAAAAAACTTCCAGAATTAATTTTGGAGTTTTTTTTGTTCTATAGATTAATCATCGTAAGAAATTTTTAGAGGAATGCAGAAAAACAGCCCTCTACATCTAGAGAGCTGTTTTGAACTCAGGCTAAAATCCTAGCGAATAAAAAAACTGCCCCATCATAGAGCAGTTCCATTTTCGTGTATTCAATTGAACAAGGCCTAGACACTTGTATCTTGAATTAACGACGAAGTCCGAGTGAGCTGATCAACTCACGGTAACGGTTAACGTCTGTGCGGCGAAGGTATGCCAACAAGTTACGACGGTGACCGATTTTTTTCATCAAACCACGGTAAGTAGCGTGGTCTTTTTTGTGTTGTTTAATGTGTTCGTTAAGGTGGTTGATTTCCCAAGTAAGGACAGCAACTTGAACCTCTACTGAACCAGTGTCACCTTCGTGACGTGCGTATTGAGCAATGATTTCATTTTTTTTCTCTTTTGAGATTGCCATGTTTTTTCTCCTTTTTTTGCTCCATCCGAGTCTTAGGATTGGCTCTCCTAAAACCAAGAAAGAGTTGGTTTGTCTTTACGACCTCTCTATTTTAGCTCATCTACTAATCTTTGTCAATCGCAAGATTTCACTGATTAAGTTTTTGAAGCTTAGACTTTTTTGGCCATTTTTGCATTCAGAAAGAATCCAAGGAAAAGTAGGAAACTTACGATAGCATAAGCTAGAAAAATCCAACTAAAACTTGGAGATATGAGTGCCAATAATTTCAAAACATAAGGGGAAATGGCTGACCCTAGGTTACACCCTAAGAGGACATAGGCTGTCGCCTTGTTCAACAGACTTCTAGCAATAGACTCAGAAAGTCGGTTAAAGATAATTGTCAAAACAGTACTATAGAAGAAACCAACACCAACTGAAGATAAAATCAAAATCGGTAAGTTACCAGCCACTGACATCCCAAAGAGACAAACCGCTAACAAGAACATCACTATAGTCAAAAGACGATTTTTAAAATGTCCTATAAGCGAGGCGAAGCTCAGTCCAGCTACAATTCCAATTCCCTGCTCTAAACTAAGTACTAAAGCTGATTGCCCACTCGCAATGGTCTTACCAGCAACCTGAAATAGAGGCACGCGCAAACTAATCGAAGAATTAATACAGATGACAAATCCTGCTAAAAGGGCCATGCCAAGGATCATACTAAGGTCTTTTTTGTTTAGACCTTGTTTACTTTTTGTAATCTGCTTCCTCTCCACCTGATCCATCGTTGGCACAAAAAGGAGGTACATGGTCAGAATCACAAAACCAAGACCATAAATAAGAAAGGCAAAGGTCCAATGGATTTTCAATAGTTGACCAACCAAAAGAGAACACGAAGCTCCACCAATCAACTCCATGGAGCCACGAATACCTAACATCTGAACCCGTTCTTTACCTTGAAAACGTTGACTGATGATGGCAATCGCCTTAGCATTGATAAGGCCGATCCCCATCCCAAAAGCAATACGTGACAGTAAGACAAGAGGATAGGCTTGTACAAAAAAAGGAAAAATCCCAGCACTACTAAGTAAGAGCAATCCAGTCACAATTAGCTGTCTATCACTTAGCCATTTGTCAATAAATGAATTAAGTAAGAGCATCGCTACTACGGAAAATGAAGGGACAGATACTAAAAGCTCCACTTGCGCGGCAGAAAAGGTTGGGCTATAGTAGTCCAACATAGGTGGTAGCGCTGTTGAAATCGAAAAGGCCGAAATCAAGAGCAAGGATAGCCCAAGTAGGCTCATTTTTTCTAAAATTCGTGTCATAATATAGGGATAAGAACATCCTTTCCTTACTTGTCTAATAGTTATTTTTTCATTATAATCTAAGGAGACTTTAAAAAATAGGACCTAGGTCCTAAAAAAGGAGATGTATGCGTAATCATACCATAAGACCTCAACTTGACCAGGTCTTTCCACCCCCCTACCTCAACCAATTACAGAAAGTCACCTTTCAAAAGAACGATTATATTTGTACCCAAGGGCAAGCTATCACTGAGCTGACCTACATTTTATCAGGAAAGGTAAAAATTGTTCGTTCTCTCTTCAATGGTAAAGAACATATCCTAGAAACGCTCAATCAGCCTCAGATATTGGGAGATGTAGAACTCATGACCAACCAACCAGCAGGATCATCAGTCATTGCTTTAGAAGAGGTTCAAGCAGTTCAGCTCCCATTAAATAATAAAGAAGAACTCCTCAAAGACCCTGTTTTTCTCTACCAAATTGGACGTAACCTAGCTATGGCACTGCATAAGCAAGGTATCACTGCCTCAACGAATGCTAGCTACTCTGTCAAAGAGCGTCTGGCCACCCATATTTTGAATAGTGAAGAAGAGAATATCTTTCAATTATCGCCATCCATTTTAGCTTCCCGTTTTGGGACTAGCTATCGTCATGTACAGCGAGTCATCAAACAATTTATCGACCAGAGAATTATTGAAAAAGAGGCTTTTAAAACCTATCGTATTTTAGAGAGACAAACCTTGGAAAAACTGGCTTTTATCGATTAGAAAAAGCCTCACTTTAATCCTTGATGGTTTAATTTTCAACCCTTTTGTGCTATAGTTATAAACAAGTAAATCAAAGAAAATAGAGGTAAACAAATGGACGCTCAAACCAAAATTATCCGCGCCAGCCATATGATTGATATGAATGATATCATTCGCGAAGGAAATCCAACCTTGCGTGCTGTCGCTGAAGATGTAACCTTCCCACTATCAGACGAAGACATTATCCTAGGCGAAAAAATGATGCAGTTTCTTCGTAACTCACAAGATCCTGTTATTGCCGAAAAAATGGGGCTTCGTGGGGGAGTCGGTCTTGCAGCCCCACAATTAGATATTTCAAAACGCATTATCGCTGTTCTCGTTCCAAACCCTGAAGACGCTGAAGGTAATCCACCAAAAGAAGCATATAGCCTTCAAGAAATCATGTACAACCCTAAAGTAGTTGCCCATTCTGTTCAGGATGCTGCTTTGGGCGATGGCGAAGGATGCCTCTCAGTTGACCGCGATGTTCCTGGTTACGTGGTTCGTCATGCTCGAGTAACTGTTGAATACTTCAACAAAGAGGGCGAAAAGCAACGTGTTAAACTCCGCGGTTACAACTCAATCGTTGTTCAACATGAAATCGACCATACTAACGGTATCATGTTCTACGACCGCATCAATAAAGACAATCCATTCGCCATTAAAGATGGACTCTTGATTATCGAATAAAGAAAGCCTCAGTAGCAATACTGAGGTTTTAATTTGAAGATAAAGCCTTAGTGCCTCCGTATAGCTAGGTTAAAGTAGAAAAGAACCGACTTTCGTCGATTCTTTTTTCATTATATGAACCTATCCTCAGACAAGCATATTGTATAGTGTTTCGTTACCGTGAAGGTTAATATAACTTGGGTCAAAAGCCGAAAGACGCTCGAGAAGTCCATCATAATCATTTTTATCGCTAAGAGCTATACCAATGAGAACTGGGCCTTTTCCTTTATTAGCACGTTTGATGTACTCAAAACGAGTGATATCATCATTTGGTCCCAAGATATCATTTACAAATTCACGAAGAGCACCAGGACGTTGTGGGAAGTTAACCACAAAGTAATGCTTGATACCATCGTAGATAAGCGCACGTTCTTCCATCTCTGGCATACGGTTGATGTCATTGTTACCACCTGAAATGATGCAGACGATGGTTTTTCCTTTAATCTCATCTTTAATCACTTCCAAAGCTGCTACTGATGCTGCACCTGCGGGTTCTGCAATGGTACCAACCTTAGAGTACATATCAATTAGGGTTTCTGAAATCAAGCCTTCATCAACTCCCAAGAGACGATCAACATATTTACGTGCAACTTCATAGGTCTTGACACCTACCTTTTGAACAGCAATCCCATCCGCAAACTTATCAATTTCTTCGAGTTTTATAGGATAACCACGGTCAAAGGCAGCACGCATACTACGAGCACCACTAGCCTCAACACCAATAACCTCCATAGACGGTGCTACATCCTTGATATAGGTAGCTACACCAGAGATAAGGCCACCACCACCTACTGGAACCAAGATACTATCGAAGGAAACACCCTCCTCTTGAGCCTGCTCATAAATTTCATAAGCAACTGTTCCTTGACCCGCTTGGACATTATAATCGTCGAATGGATCAATGAAAGTCATGCCTTCAGACTTGGTATATTCCTGTGCTGCTTGAGCAGAAGCATCAAAGGTATCTCCCACCAATTTGATTGTTACAAACTTGCCACCAAAGAAACGGACTTGACCAATTTTTTGGAGAGGTGTTGTTACTGGCATAAAGATGGTTGCCGGAATCTTCATCTCGTTACAAGTGTAGGCAACCCCCTGAGCATGGTTTCCGGCTGATGCACAAACCACACCACGCGCCTTATCCTCATCACTCAATTGATGAATAGCATAGTAGGCTCCTCGCAATTTGAAAGAGCGTACCTTTTGCATATTTTCTTTTTTAATATAAATGGTCGCCCCGTATTTTTCAGATAAGTAGCGATCAAAATCTAGTGGTGTGCGTTCCACCACGTTTTTTAAGACTTCATTAGCCTTTACGATATCATTTGCAGTAATCATTGGCTCTCCTTTGACACAATATTCAAACTATTTCTATTGTATCACAATTTTCAGAAAAAATAGCAGCCAGTATAAAGAAAACTCCTTGTTTACACAAAGAGTTCTACTTATTATTTATCAACTTTTTTTGACATCAAGAAGTTACGAAGAGCTGCAAGGGTTGCCGCACCTGCAAGGACAATAGCTGTAAGGATAGCTACAGCATGTTCTCCCCACTTGTGAGATTTTGCTGTTTTAGCAATTGTAGCCTTAAGATCTTCAGTTGTTCCTTTTTCACCTGCTTGCGTCGTTGTCTTACTTGCAAGGTTAAGATCTTGACTACCATTGTAAGTGTTATCTGACGAAGCTGTATTGACAAGGTCTTGACGGCTACTGCGAGTATAGCTGACATTTGTTGTAATGCTATCAATCATCTCAACAATATTTCTGATTGTTGTTGCATCGTACAAGCCTCCCTCAGTATCTTTCAAGATAGATACTGCTAATTTTTCAATAGACGCTTCTGAAGAAGCTGCTACCATAGAGTGAGATTCTGAGCTTGCTGTTTCTGAATATCTTGCATAGTTGCTAAAGAGTGATGCTGCTTCTGTAATCGTTTCAGAAGTACTTGGTAAGTTTTCTGAGACGCGAGGAGCTGCAGAGAGTCTATTCCAACTATTGATGTTTTCTGATAGTCCATCAAGAATGACTTCCTCAGACGTGCTCACTGTTTCTGAAATTGCCGAAGTCACTTCTGAAGTGCTCACTTGACTTTCGGATTCTGTCAATGAAACAGCTGGTTCTTTAACTACTTCTGATTCTGAAACGACTGTGCTGATTGAATTCTCTGATTCAGATGCTGAAGTCTCTGAAGTTGATGCTTCTGAGATAATATCAGTTTCTGAGACCTTAGATGATACTGTTGTGCTTTCTGAGACTTCTGACGGAGCAACTGAGACAATTGTGCTTGTAGCTTCTGAAACAAGGCTAGTGCTTGCCTGACTCTCTGATTCTGTCAAAGAAGCCACTGGTTCAACTACTGCATGTGATTCTGAAATTGCTGTCGTCGTTGGAGTTGCTGACTCTGAAGTTGATGCTGCTGAACTATTTTCAGTTTCTGATGCTTCCGATGATACTGTTGCACTTTCTGATACTTCTGATGAGGCTGTTGAGTCAGCTGTGCTTGTGGCCTTTGAAGCTGGTGTAGTGATTGAATCTGACGCTACTGCACCTTGATCCGTATTAGATATTGAGTTGTCATCTTTCTTATCATGTGCGGTCTCTGATACAGCTATTGCCACTGGAACAGCTGCTGAGTTTACTAACTCGTCAACTGATGGTGCTGGTTTAGTTGTTTCATCGAGTTTAGGAGCTTCAACAGATGGTTTCGTATCAGTTGGAGCCTCTGAACCTTTGTTTACTGTTGTATTTTCGGATTTAGCTGTTTCTGAGCTTGCTTCAGATGTTACGGTATTGTCTGCTTTCTTACCAGCTTGGTTAGTAACTGGTTTCAAGATAACTGGTTCTACCGGTGTTGCTGTTGTGTCTTCCTTGATATAGAGCATGTTCCAAAGAGTTAGTTTAGGAACTGAAATGACAAGCACTGGTTGACCATTTTCATCTGTTTCAAGGCTTGCTTGTGCCTTCTTCATGCTTGAAGTTGCCCAATCATCTGGTGACGTCACATAGACTTGATCAGCAATTTTAGCTGCTTCTTGGGCTGTTTTACCTGCTAGACTAAGACGAACTGTGAGATTTTCTTGAGCGTCCGGTGTTTTATTATCCGCATAACCCTCTTCATTATGCCAGCCCGCATTGATGCCCATCATGTTAATCATTTGAACAGTTGAGAAACCTTTTCCTGATTTAGCAAATGTCCAAACTTGATCTCCTGTCACACCTAGAGCATCCTTAGAAAGGATTTCACCAGCAGCATTCTTGGTAGATACAGCCTGAGTGCTGTTAGTCACCCCCTCACCACGAAGAAGAGTTTCATAAGCAGTGATAAACTGTTGGTAATTGTAAAGCTTACGAATAGTGTCCTTAGCCACACTGAGGTATTGCGTTGGGTAATAGGCACTTTGAAGAACGTTAAGGGCTGCATTAGCATTGGCAAGGGCTGCAATGGACATGTGATAGCCACCGGCTGCAGCTACTGTCGCATCTACGAGAAGAGTCGCATCAGCTTGCAATGGCTTACCAGCAAGGGCATCTTTACCAGCACCGTTAGTTGCTTTTCCGCCAGGAACAGTATAGTCAATACCTGGTTCTTCCATGTAGGCACCAACGATAAGTGATTTACCAGTTTTATTGCGTACCATATCGATACGTGCTTTCAAATCACCATAGGCAACCTGCATACGTCCTGGAATAACTGAACCACCGTTTGTCCAAAGCTCATTATAAACAACATCTTGACGTGCCTTGGCTAGTTTATCATCATTACCACCATTAACATCATTGATTGTGATGTAGTACTTTTCACCGATGAGGTCTTTCATGGCATTAATAAATGACGCATATGAATCAGACATCATGTGTGAGTCAGCCTCGTCTGAGCTGTTACGGTGCTCATAATCAGTCACACGGTTGTCACCAATTGTATCACCTTGCCAACCATCGAATCCCATACGATCCATAGCTGATTTCATGACACCTGCGATGTATTTTTGCCAATCTGGATTCGCCGGATCATAGTAAACTTGAGTTGGGTTATCACCGATAGTGTAAGTCATCGGCTCACCCTTCTTACCAAAGCTATCGTAGAAGTTATAAGCCAAAGCAGCAAGTGGAAGGGCTGGATTCTTTGGATTTGAATCTGCTGAAATCATGTTATAAAGCATGGCAACAGCACCTGACTTATGAACTTGGTCAACCAATTCTTTAACAGCCTTAGTGTCAACCTGAGTGTGACTCCAGGTATTCCATTTTTGAACAAAGCTATCGACACCCTCTGGGAAAGGATCTGTAGCTTCATTATAAGCATCATAGAAGAAATATGAGTTGATATTCATAGACTTCATGAGCTCAAGCTCTTTACGGTAGGCTTCAAGATTTTTAACAAGAATACTGTTTTGATCAGTTGGCGAACCTGCTACGATACCGTAACGTGGGAAAACTGTCCAATCATCTTCAACAGACAAGCCAGCACGCTTGCTTGACAAAGTACTACCTGATTTATCGTTGACACTGATTGTCACCAAGTAACCTGTATTGTTTGTCAACCACTCTGACGCTACTGTCAAGTTTGAAACCTTAGCTGAGGTTCCTGCTGCTAGCGTAAGGTCAACGTTATCTTGACCGATGATTTCTGAAGCATGTTGAAGTGTCAAGTTGACAGTCATCGTCTTAGTTTCTGCTGTTGGATTAGACACAACAACAGAATAGTTAATATCACCATCTGTCTTGCTATAAGCTGCTTTTGTTGTTTCTGGATCTGTCAAGTAAGCATCACCATTTAAGTTTTGCTCTGTCACTTCTGTAACTGGTGTCACTTGAGCAGTTGAATGGCGTCCTGCTTCAGTAGCATTATCAGATGATGATGTGATGGTTTCCACAGCAGCTGACTCAGGATCTAGTGCTTCACTGGCTACAAGCATTTCTGAGCTAGCACTCTCTGCTGACACAGCTTGTGAAAATATTGTAGAAGCTGTTGCTGTTGTTGCAGTATCTGTCGCAACAGCGGCAGATGATGGACCTACTTCTGTTGTCGCAACTGGAGCAACTGCCTCCGTTGGTACCACCACCAAGTTATCTGCTTCAGTTGTAATGACTGGTTTTGTTGCTTCTGAACTGACCATGCTATCTGCCTTGGCGACCTGATTCATCCCTAGGACACCGCCGGCTACAAACAACCCTGATAATAATTTAGTTGACGCTACTTTCTTTGACATATCTCTCTATCCCTCTAAAAAAAGTTTAAATCACCTCGGCGTTTCAAATTATCACTATTGGTATTTGCATGCTGTGAACTCGAGTTATTTTTTAGTTTCATAAAAATCGCTTGGTGTTTCTTATGAAACTAATGTTAACTTAATCTTTTTTGTAAGACAAGGGAATTTCCGGTAATCCTCGTAAACGGTAATTTTTTCATCATGAATGGTCAGGTTTTTTCAGAAATTTGAGAACAACATTTTCTAATTTCATTAAATATTCACTTGGTTAAGCCTACTTAAAATAACAAAAATAAATCCCAAATAATGAAAATCGATCACCTAAATTGCCCATACGATGAGAGTAAAAAAACCACCTCTCACACAAGGCGAGAAATGGTTTGTTTATCGATTTTTGGTATCTAAAATAATGGTCACAGGTCCGTCATTGACCAGACTAACCTGCATATCTGCACCAAAGCGTCCTCTTTCTACAGGAACATGAGTTGACAAGGATTGGTTGAAATCGTCATAGAGCTGGCTAGCCATGTCAGGCTTTGCAGCACCTGTAAATGCTGGTCGATTCCCTTTTTTCGTATCTGCAAAAAGCGTAAACTGAGAAATCGACAAAATCTGGCCACCAATATCCTTAACAGAAAGATTCATCTTGCCATCTTCATCTGAAAAAATGCGCATATTGACAATCTTACGAACTGCATACTCTAGGTCCTCTTTGGTGTCCTCGGGACCAACTCCGACCAATAGTAAGAGCCCCTGCTTAATAGCTCCAACCGTACAATCCTCAATAACTACAGAGGCACTTTGAACACGCTGAATTACAATCTTCATCGCAGTAACTCCTTACCCATTCGTACGTTTAACACTGTAAACGTCAGGAATAATTTTAATCTTATCCACAAGACCAGTCAATTCAATAAGGTTTGCAATTTCAAAGCTAACGTGAATATTGGCAAACTTCATGTCCTTAGTCGGTTGTGCATTGACCGTAGCAATGCTCTTGGTCGTATTTGACAAGATTTGAAGAACATCATTCAACAGACCAGAACGGTTAAGGCCATAGATGTCAATCTCTGCCAAATAAGATTTATTGGCATTACGTTCATCCCACTCCACTTCGATTAAACGTTGTTCATAACCTTCTTGACTCTTGATATTATTACAATCTGAACGGTGAATAGCAATTCCACGGCCCTTGGTGATGTAACCTTCAATCTCATCTCCAGGTACTGGGTTACAGCACTTAGCGATACGCATGAGGAGACCTGAAGCACCTTGAATGATGACGCCATTTTCACTCTTAACCTTAAGAACTTCTTTCTTCTCAGTCTTAACTTCGCCACCGTTCATTAGCTCTTCAGCTTCAGCTTTTGCCTTCGCACGCTCTTCCTCACGGCGTTCTTTTTCTGTCAGACGATTGAAAACAGCAGCAGCACTAATTTCGCCAAAGCCAACAGCGGCATAGAGAGCTTCTTCACTACGCACACTCATACGAGGGAGAATTTCCTCAATATGTTTCTTGTCTAGGTACTTATTGGCAACATAGCCATGCTCTTGGAAGTAGGCAATCAAAAGCTCACGACCCTTGGTGATAGAGGCTTCCTTGTCCTGATTTTTAAAGAATTGACGAATTTTATTTCTGGCCTTGGTGGTCTTAACCATCTTAATCCAGTCACGGCTAGGACCAAAGGAATTGGCATTAGTTACAATCTCAACCACATCACCTGTCTTGAGTTTGGCAGTCAAGGGCACCATACGGCCATTAACCTTAGCACCTGTGGCCTTCTCACCAACTTGGGTATGGATGGCATAGGCAAAGTCAATAGGTCCTGAATCTTTAGGCAATTCCTGAACAGCACCATTCGGCGTAAAGACATAAATACGCTCTGAGAAGATATCCTCTTTAACAGAGTCTACAAATCCCATAGCATCACCATTTGAGGCGTCTTGAAGTTCAACAAGATCTTTAATCCAGTTCATTCCCAAAGCAGACTCTTTCGAATCTACCTTGCCCTTGATACCTTTCTTGTAAGCCCAGTGAGCTGCAACCCCGTATTCGGCAACTTGGTGCATTTCCTTGGTACGGATTTGGATTTCAATAGGTCCTTTTGGCCCATAAACCGTTGTATGGATAGACTGGTAACCATTGGATTTAGGATTGGCAATATAGTCTTTAAAACGGCCAGGCATCGGACGCCAGAGTTCATGGATGTATCCCAACATGGCGTAAACATCACTATGCGTCTCCATGACACAACGGATGGCAATCAAATCATAAATTTGATCGAAGCGCTTTTTCTTGTCGCGCATCTTACGATAAATAGAGTAGATATGCTTTGGACGACCATAAACATCACCAACAAGTCCTTGTTCAGCTGTGTAGGTCTTAATTTTATCGACAATCTCGTCCACAAGTGCCTCACGCTCACGACGTTTTTCCTTCATCATGTGAGAAATCTTGTAGAATTCCACCTCATTAAGGTAACGGAAGGACATATCTTCCAATTCCCATTTGATACGACTGATACCCAGACGGTGAGCCAAAGGAGCATAGATTTCCATGGTTTCACGAGAAATGCGCTCTTGCTTATCCTTGCGAAGATGCTTTAGGGTACGCATATTGTGTAAACGGTCGGCCAATTTAACCAAGATGACACGGATATCCTTAGACATGGCCATAAGCATCTTACGGTGGTTTTCAGCCAACTGCTCCTCGTGGGACTTGTACTCAACCTTACCAAGCTTAGTAACACCGTCCACGATATTTCGTACATCCGTACCAAAATCCGCTTCCAAATCATCAAGCGTTTTTTCGGTGTCTTCAACGACATCGTGTAAGAAACCACAGGCTACTGTCACTGCATCAAGATGGAGATCTGCCAGGATACCTGCCACTTGAATAGGGTGAATAATATAAGGTTCTCCTGACTGACGAGATTGCCCACTATGAGCATCTGTCGCATAATGCCAGGCTTTTTCAACTAATTTCAAATCATCTGCTGACATGTAGGCCGAGCAAATGTCTAAAATTTCTTCTCCTGTTACATTTTTATCTTTAGCCATGATTTCTTCCTTCGCTTCTTTTAATAACCTTTATTTTATCACTTTTACAAGTAAAGAAAAAGAGCTAGATAGGCAATTCTTAAGCGCAAGGAGCTAACTTGAAAAGCACAATATCTTGTGTTAGAATGATTGAACAAACACAAGATATAGATAGAAAGAGGACGCTTATGTCTCAACTTACCCTCGTTTATATTAGTCTAAGCGGTAATACCCAAAGCTTTGTCAAACGTATGTCTGACTATCTATCCCTCAACCACGGGATTGAATGTCGCCAAATCAATATTAAAGAACTTAATCATGAAACCTTCCAAGTAGATGAACCCTTTGTCGCACTCTTGCCAACCTACCTTGAAGGTGGAAATGGCGTGGACAATGGAGATGTCGAAATCCTAACCAATCCACTGGGAGATTTTATCGCAGCCCATGATAACCACAAACGTTGCTTTGGTATCATCGGTTCTGGTAACCGTAACTTCAATAACCAGTACTGCCTAACCGCCAAACAGTACAGTCAACGTTTTGACTTCCCAATGTTGGGAGACTTCGAGCTACGTGGCACACAGTCCGATATCGAACGTCTAGCACCTATTATCCTAGAAGCACAAAAGAACTTTAACCAACGCTAAAACTACAGCAAAAAAGCCCTAATAGGGGCTTTTTCCTTTGCTTAATTTTTTTCGTGTTGTTTGATTCCAAAGAAACCAGCCAAGGTCATAAGAACCATACCAGCTAAAGTTGCTGACATAGATTCGTCTGAACCAGTGTTTGGCAAGCTCTTGGCTGAGCTTGAACCTTGAGTTTCTTGCACTTGAGCTTGAGGTAAAATAACGACTTGAGTGTTTGACAACTGGATAGCTGAAGCAGGTTTAGCCATGCTAGCAACTGCAGTAGCATTTGGTTTCACATGCTTAGTTTGGTCTGCCATCTCAACACCTTTTGGTGACTTCTCAGATTCTTTCTTAGTCGTATCCTCAACTTGATTTGCCTTTTCCTTAACAACCAAGCGGTACTCTGCAAATCCTGCTTGTGTTGATGGTCCTACATAACTAATGGCATCCTGACCAGCAAGGTGGGCACGTGCATTGTCAGATGAGGCAAAACGGATATCTGCATTCGTAATATTAGGAACGAAACTCCAATTTCCATCGGCACTCGGATTAATCGTTTTCTCACTAACAATATAGTCAATGATGGCCTGACGATTCTCAAGATTGAGGAGACGTTTTTCTGCAGCATCTTTAACACCAGGGAAGTTACCAGTCGCACGATAGTTGTTAGTCACGACAAGGAAAGTCTGATTCAAATCAATGGGTTTACCTTGATAAGTCAAGTCACGAACACGACTAGCATCTGGGTTAACCAACTTACCTTCACGATCGTATTTGTTAGGTTGTGTCAAATCAAACTTATAAGTCAACCCATCAATCACATCGTAATTGTATGAGCGATAGCTACTATTAATGAGTTGTTGTGGCTCTTTGCTATTAGGATCAATTTGATTGAACTGTCCTGCAGACATTTCCAACCATTCTTTTATTTGTGCACCAGTCACCTTGAGTAGGGCAGTAACATTGTCGTAGAGGTAGAGGTCCGCGACATTCTTAATGGCTAATGGTCCTGCTGGAATATCGGTATAGTAGGTCGCATCCCCACGAGTCCCCGCCTTGAAAGGTGCCGCTGCTGAGAGGATTGGGAGTTTTTCATCTGCTGTTCCCGCTACTTGTTTTTTAGCATACCATAGTTGTGCATTATTAACGATTTGAATAGATGGATCATCCTGAACCTGAGCAAAGTAGCTAGTAATCGGTGCTGTAGTCTCACCAACTTCCTTACGAACATAGTTGATTGTTCCATTATGATCATGAGCTGCCATGTCAATTAAGTCCTTGTCCGCAACATCTGACTTAGTATCAATCTTTTCAAGCTTGGCCTTACTGTTAACAACTTTCCATTTACCATCCGTGTAAGTCAATTTGACATCCATGATACCTAGATGATCCCCGAATTTACCAGCCATAACCACAGGTTTCCCATTGATGAGACCATTGACATCATCTACACCAGGGTATTTCGCATAAAAACTTGTACCATCTCCATTTGGGAAATCCGCATGAGAATGCCCTGTCGCAACAGCATCAACACCTTCGATACCAGCAATTTGGTAACCTTCATTTTCCTCATTCTTAGTGTATTCATTGTCACCAATACCAGAGTGAGCAGCAACAAGGATAAAGTCAGCTCCTGCAGCCTTCATCTTAGGAACGATAGCCTTAACAGCCTCCATTGGATCATCCACAGTTACCTTACCTTCAAGGTTGGCCTTATCCCAAACCAAAATCTGTGTTGGAAGGACACCTGTAATACCGATTTTTAGCGTTACCTGTTTGCCGTCTGTATCAGTAAAGGTCTTGTTAACAATCTTATAAGGGTTGTAATAGTAGTCACCTGTCTGAGCATTACGCACATTGGCATTGATAATGTTAATCTTAGCAGCCTTAACCATACGATCCAAAAATTCTAGACCATAGTTAAACTCGTGGTTTCCAAGTGTTTCGGCATCGTAGCCCAGCATCTCAAAGGCCTTGTACATAGGGTGAGTCTCACCTTGGGCAACAGGGTCAATCAAAGCCTTATAAGTCCCAAAAGGAGTTCCCTGAATCGTATCCCCACTGTCCACTAAGACCGTATTGGGATTAGTTTCACGGGCTTTTTTGATAAGGACAGCAGTTTTAGACAAACCAACTGTTTGAGACGGCTTATCTTGATAATAATCATAGTTAACCAAGTTGGTATGAAGGTCTGTTGTTGACAAAATCTGCATATCAACGGTCTGCCCCTCATGAGCAGGCTCTGTAACAGTTTCAGCCTGTACTGGCACCGCTGGTGTCACCTGATTGGCATTCGTCAAAACAGCACTGGCTTCTTGACTTGCTTGGGCCGTCGAGGCATTAGCTGATGACTCTGCAGATGCATTTGTCGCTACTGCTGTTGCTGTAGGAGATACAGTCTCTGTTCCTCCTTGAACAGCTGTTCCCGAAGTTCCTTGTCCAGATACAGCAGCAGTCCCACTATCTGTCACAGTTTCAGTTGAAGTAGTTGGTACTGGTGCGGTTGCCTCATCAGCATGACCTAGGACTTGTGGCACAGTCAAGAGAGCAAAAAGGCCCAAAACCACAGCCGATTGAGTCACATAACGATTCGTTTTCATTAAAAATCTTCCCCTTTTATAAAGATAGTACAATTATATTAAATCTAAATAAGATTATCAACTTTTTTAGAAATGCTCGATTTGTCATACAAAACTAATGGCACGATGCAATCTTAGCTTAAAAGTGTCAAATACGAAAAAGTTGGAACAAGGCCAACTTTCTCTTACTTATTCAATTCCAAGGCATAACTGACACTACTCAAAGCATAGAGAGGAGCAGTTTCCGTCCGCATAATACGAGGTCCAAGTCCAATTTTAACACCGCCAGCTTCTTCAAAGGCATCAATCTCAGACGGAGAGATTCCACCTTCTGGTCCAAAGATAAAGAGAATTTTCTGACCATTCTCTACCTGAGCCAACTCACGAGCTAGAGTAGCCAACTCACCTGCTTTGGCTGTTTCCTCATAGGCGATAAAAATCTTATCAAAATTATCTAATTCTGATAGAAATTCCCCTTTTTTCTCGAACAATCTGACTTCTGGAACACGATTACGCTTGGATTGTTCTGCAGCTCCTAGAGCAATCTTGGCAAGTTTATCTTCCTTCTTGGCAAGCTTCTTACCATCCCACTTAACCACAGACCAGTCGGCAGGGAAGGCCCAAATAGCCTGAGCTCCAAGCTCTGTTGCCTTTTGTGTCACCAACTCCAGTTTATCTCCCTTGGGAAAACCTGAGGCAATGGTTACAGATACAGGCATCTCGACATTATCAGTTAAATCTTCAATCACTTCAAAGACATGATTCTCACGGTCAGTCACACGTGCAAGACGCTTGATACCGTCTTCAAAAACCAAGACAACCTGATCATCCTCTGTTAAACGCATAACGTTAAACATATGCTTTACAGTATCCTTGTCTTTGATGATTACTGGATTTTCAACCTTCCCCTTTATAAAATACTGTTGCATTTAGCCTCCAATCACACCTGAAATATCATCTGTCTTCTTAAAGACACAAGCATTCCACTCTCCCTGAACCATGTGAGTTTCTAGGAAGAAACCTGCTTTCTCAGCCGATTCACGCACCATATCCCATTTTTCAGAGATAATCCCTGACATAATCAAGTAACCTTCATCCTTAACCAAACGGTAGGCATCTTCCGTCAGATGGATGAGAATATCCGCCAAAATATTAGCCACGATAACATCAGCTTCTTGAGTTACACCCTTCAAAAGATCACCTGCCGCAACGTGGATATTTTCCATGCCAGGATTCATATCAATGTTTTCCTGTGCCACTCGAACCGCCACATCGTCAAGGTCATAGGCATAGATTTCCTTAGCTCCAAGAAGAGAGCTAGCAATCGAGAGGACACCCGAACCAGTTCCCACATCAATCACCGTCTCGCCACCACGAAGCACCTGTTCGAGTGCAAAAAGACTCATCTTAGTCGTTGGGTGTGTTCCGGTTCCAAAGGCCATGCCAGGATCTAGCTTGATAATCTTCTCACCTACTGATGCCTCATAATCCGTCCATGACGGTACGATAGTCAAATCGTGGGTAATGCGAGCTGGTTCATAGTACTTCTTCCAATTCTCAGCCCAGTCTTCTTCAACCAATTCTTGAGTAGCCAAGTGAATATCTCCAGTTTCAAGACCAAAATCCGTTAACTCAGCCAAACGCTCATTAACCTGCTTAGTAATGGCCTCGATATCTGCTGACTCTGGATAATAAGCCGTAATTTTAACCGTTTCAACCTGCTCAACCTCAGGATAAAGTTCCCCAAAACGGTCCGCATTTTCCAAATAATCTGCACTATCATCAATAGCCACACCCTGGCTCCCAGACTCAATTAAAATATTAGATGCCGCCTCTTCGACCTCACGATTAACCTCAATCGTTAGTTCTTGCCATTTGTCCATATATTATTTTCTTCCTTTTCTGATAAATAGTCTTTAAAGCGTTCCTGCAACTGGGGAATGACACCTTCTGCTTTTATAAAATCCTCTACAGGCATTAGTTTAAATTCCTGCCCCTCGTCACCAAAACGAATCTCACGATACTGCTCTTGGCTAATTCGGCCAACCACAAAGACAGCTGACCTATCTTTATCCAACATACTAGGATAGATTTTCGACCAAATAATCGATTCCTCTGTCAAAGTCAAGCCCAGCTCCTCCCAGACCTCACGTTGAAGACATTCAAGAGGCGTTTCTTGACCTTCTCTTCCACCACCTGGCAATTCCCATGTATTTGGCCAAGGAATATCTGGTTTATTATCTCTGAGAATGACCAAAATACTTTGCTCTACGAGTAAGGCAGCCTTAACACCTGTAAAATCAAACTGATCTTTTAAATAAGCATCCATCCCTTTTCGCTCCCTTTAATACCTCGGATAAGCAAAAAATTCCTTCTCTTCAAGTTGATCTTTCCCTTTTTCGAAAGCTTCTTTGTCCCAAACCAAACCAAATTCCTCAGGTCCATCATCAGATAGAAAATCCATCAAGTCACTCAATCCTTCTGTCGCCACCTCATTCAAGGTCTCCGCAAAATAGGCCAAAAACTCACGAGATAGACCTTTCTTAGGTTCATATGGGATTGTCACTAGGTAGTCCTCTTCATCAAAACGTGATTTTGCTGGATTGTAAAAGAGCACGTAGTCTTCAAAAATGACATCTTCATCAGACACTTCACCCTTATCATCAATAGTCTCCACATTGCTACTGTTTTGTGCTTCTAGGATAAACGTTACTTCTACAGCGTGATTCTTTTTATCCCAGTCCATAGCGAAATCATAGTCCAGGTGCTTATCCAATTCTTCTTCTAATACTGACAAAAAGCCGAATTTAGCCATTTGTTTTCCTCGTTCTTTCTTATTATTCCCTTTATTTTAGCATAAAAGGAGCCAATAAAAAACAGAGTAGGCTGACCCACTCTGTCCTAGTTTATTATTTAGCATTTTCAACCGCTGCTGTCACAAAGGCAGTGTAAAGTTCTTCAGCATGGTTTGGACGGCTATGGTATTCTGGGTGGTATTGCGCTGCCACAAAGAATTTCTTGTCTGGGAGTTCTACAACTTCCATCAAACGATTATCTGGTGACACACCTGAGAATACAAAGCCCTCAGCCTCAAACTGTTCACGGAACTTAGTATTAAATTCATAACGGTGACGGTGACGACGTTGAACAACTTCTTGGTTGCCATAAGCTGCAGCAGCCTTAGAACCTGGTTTCAACTTACATGGGTAAAGACCGAGACGAAGAGTACCACCCATATCTTCAATGTCAATTTGATCACGCATAATATCGATAATTGGATATTTTGTGTTTGGATCAAGCTCAGCTGAATTAGCGCCATCCAAGTGAAGGACATGACGAGCAAACTCAATACATGTCAATTGCATACCAAGACAGACACCCAACATTGGCACATCATTTTCACGCGCATAACGAATAGCTTGAATCTTACCTTCCGTACCACGTTGACCGAAACCACCAGGCACGATGATACCATCAGCATCAGCCAAACGAGAAGCAACATTTTCGGCAGTCAAATCATTAGCATTGACCCAGTCAATATCAATAGCAGTATCATTTGCCAAACCAGAGTGTTTAAGTGCCTCAACCACTGACAAGTAAGCATCATGAAGCTCCACATACTTACCAACAAGGGCAATCTTAGTTGTCTTCTTAAGATTAAGCACCTTATCAACCATAGCAGACCATTCTGTCATATCTGCAGCTGGAGCATCCAGTTTCAAATGATCACAAACGATTTGATCCATACCTTGAGCCTGCATATTAAGTGGCACTTGATAGATATGTTCCACATCGAGTGATTCGATAACAGCCTCAGGTGCAACATCACAGAATTGAGCTAATTTATTCTTGATTCCCTGACCAGCAGGTTGTTCTGTACGAATAACCAACATATTTGGTTGGATACCCAAACCACGCAATTCCTTAACAGAGTGTTGCGTTGGTTTTGTCTTCATTTCACCAGCAGCCTTCAAATAAGGAAGAAGCGTTGTGTGGATATACATAACGTTGTCAGAACCAACATCAGCCTTCATTTGACGAAGTGCTTCAAGGAATGGGAGACTTTCAATATCCCCAACCGTACCACCAACTTCAGTGATAATGACATCTGAATCAGTCGTTGTCGCTGCACGCTTAATCTTGTCTTTCAAAGCATCTGTGATATGCGGAATCACCTGAACAGTCGCACCAAGATACTCTCCTTTACGTTCCTTACGCAAAACTTCGCTATAAATCTTACCAGTAGTCACGTTAGAGTATTTATTAAGATTGATATCAATAAAACGTTCGTAGTGACCAAGGTCAAGGTCAGTTTCAGTACCATCATCAGTGACATAAACTTCACCGTGTTGGTAAGGACTCATTGTTCCTGGGTCAATATTGATATAAGGATCAAATTTTTGAATCGTAACCTTAAGACCACGGTTCTTAAGCAAACGCCCAAGACTTGCAGCTACAATCCCTTTACCAATTGAAGATACCACACCACCAGTGACGAAAATATATTTTGTCATGTTAACTCCTTATAATATAATTCAAAACAACTACAGATAGTAGATTGATTACCCACTCAGATAATCACGACAGCCCTTTCCTAGTACCTGATGGGAGCGGTACAAAGTACCTCACCTTAGACAAGTCCAGTAAATGACTGAAAACAAAAATGACCCCCAAGAGTTTTACTCTGGGAGCCTTAATCATGACCTCTTCAAAAGAGGTGCCCGATAAATAGTCTAAACTATCCAAGACCATTTGTCAATGAAAACTTAGTCGTTTGACTCATCCTCATAGTCATCGTCATCATCTTCTTCTGACAACTCAACATCATCCAAATCATCATCTGGAATAATTTCATTCAACTCAGAGTCATAAGATTCCACTTCGGCTTTCTCATCATCTTCGCTATCGTCGTCATATTCAAGACTATCAGAATCAGGTGTAAAGTTCTCGTCTTCTGGATCATCGTCATTATAATCGATGGCATCTTCATCACCATCCATGAAGGCATTAACTTTCTTGTTCTTACGTTTTGGTGCATTTTCATCAGTATCTTCCAATGTGATGACCTCTTCATCGATTTCATCAATTGCATACCATGAACGCAAGCCCCATTTGTTATCACCTAGTGGAATGAAACTTCCATCCGTATTCAAATCTGAATAAAAGAATGGCAAAGCATTGCGGATATCAGCATCCGATTTTTCTAAGTAATTTTGAATTTCATTGACCAAATCATTGAAATACATTTCATTATCACGACCACGTGTTTCTAAGATAGCACGGGCCACTTCAATCATTGATAATTCACTTTTTTCTTGTCCAGCAAATACGTCTAGTTCCAAAGTGGTTCTCCTTCATTCTTACTCAAGCTAGTTTCCATCAGAAATAGCTCAGCAATCAATTTTTCGCTACCTTTTATTTTACGCTAAAAAGAGTCAATAGTCAAAGCATTTATAGAAGAAAAAATCAAGTCTCAACAGAAACTTGATTTTAGTCATATTATTTAACTTTTGCTGTGCTTGTGATAACTTCAACAGCTTTCTTCATAGTGATATCGTGTTTAAGCATTTCAGGTGAAAGAAGTGCAGAAACTTGTGATACTTCCATGTTGTACTCAGCTGCAAGATCATTGATTTCTTTTTGGATTTCTTCTTCTGTAGCGTCGAATCCTTCAGCAGCAGCAACAGCTTCGATAACAAGGTTAGTTTTCACACGTTTGTCAGCGTCAGCTTCATATTGTTTGTGAAGATCTTCTTGAGTTGTACCAGTGATTTGGAAGTACATTTCAGGAGAGATACCTTGACGTTGCATGTTACCCATGAATTCGTTCATAGCACGGTGAACTTCGTCTTCAACCATTTCTGCTGGCAATTCAACGATTTCAGCGTTTTCAACAGCCAAATCAAGTGCAGCACCTTCAACAGCGTCATCAAATGCGATTTCTTTAGCTGCTTCAAGTTCTTTACGGTATTTAGCCTTCAACTCATCAAGAGTTTCAACTTCATCGTCAAGATCTTTAGCCAACTCATCATCAAGAGCTGGAACTTCTTTAGCTTTAACTTCGTTAACTTTAGTAACAAATACAGCAGCTTTACCTGCAAGATCAGTAGCTTGATAGTCTTCTGGGAAAGTTACTTTAACTTCTACTTCATCACCAGCTTTTGCTCCAACCAATTGGTCTTCGAATCCTGGGATAAATTGACCTGAACCAAGTTCAAGAGAGTGGTTTTCACCTTTACCACCGTCAAATTCAACACCATCTACTGAACCAACAAAGTCGATAACAACAGTGTCGCCATTTTCAGCTGCACCTTCTTTAACGACCAATTCAGCCAAGTTTTTGCGTTCGTTTTCAAGCTTAGCATCAACTTCTTCATCAGTAACTTCTTTAGAAGCCTCAACTGAAACTTCAAGATCTTTATATGCACCAAGTTTTACTTCAGGTTTTGTAACAACTTCTGCAGTAAGTGTCCAATCTTGACCTTTTTCAATTGATTTTACATCAATTTTTGGTTGTGCAACAACATCAAGACCAAGTTCAGCAATCGCTGCTTCATAAGCTGCTGGAAGAATTGCATTCAAAGCATCGTCGTAAAGAGCTTCTTCACCAAATTTTTGGTTAAATACGGCACGAGGCATGTGTCCTTTACGGAAGCCTGGAGCGTTCAAATTCTTTTTAACCTTGTTAAATGCTTGATCCAAAGCTGGTTGAATTTTATCTTGACCGATAGTGAATGTCACCACACCACGGTTAGTGGCTGTGTTTTCAAATGATACAGACATGTAGTCATTCTCCTTAAAATTTTTTATAGATACAGTTTAGTTTACCATATTTCAAAGCCTTTTAAAAGTTTTTTTATCCAATTTAATCACAAGAAAATCGTTAGAAACTGCTACTTTATCAAAATTTTGATAAACTAGAGCTATGAATATTTTACAAAGATACATCCAACAATTTAATTTTGAAGAGACCCTAATGGTACTCATTACGAAAGGGATTAAACTCCTTATTCTCCTCATCATCTTTCTTCTTAGTAAGAAGATTATCAACTTCCTTTTTAAACATACAGTGGGACGCTCTCTAGCTTGGACAATTCAAACGCCTGCTCGACAAAAAACCATTGAACGATTACTACACAATTGCATGAACTACGTGCTATACTTTTTCCTTGTTTACTGGCTTCTTAGTATCTTTGGGGTTCCAGTATCAAGCCTCCTTGCTGGTGCAGGACTTGCTGGGGTTGCTCTTGGTCTAGGAGCTCAAGGCTTCCTATCTGATGTCGTTAATGGTTTTTTCATATTGTTAGAAAACCAATTTGAAGTCGGTGACGCAGTTGAAGTAGGAGCCGTTACAGGCCTTGTTTCAACCGTAGGTATTCGAACTACTCAAATTCGAGGATTTGATGGAACCCTCCATTTTATACCTAACAGAAATATCACAATTGTATCTAACAAATCTCGAGGGGACATGAGAGCTCAAATTGATATCCCAGTCTATCCGTCAACCGATATCAATAAGGTGACAAGCATCATACAAGAAGTAAATCGAGAAAACATTGAAAACTATCCTCAAATCTGTGGAGCTCCAAATATCATTGGATTAAGCACAACTCCTTCTGGACAACTGGTATTTCGTATTGATATCTTTACAAAAAATGGACAACAAACTCATATCTATGCTGATTTCTTAAAACTTTACCAAGAAGCTCTAATCAAAGAAAACATTGAACTTCCAAGATTCATTGGAAACCCTATAGCAGTAAAATAAATTCATTACATTAAAAACACTTCAAAAGATAGATAAGATAAATCTACTTTCGAAGTGTTTTTTATTCATATTAAACAATATTGCCAGCCAAGGTTCTATATTAAGAATTAATCATCTTCATTGTAAGGATCAAAATCAACCATCCAAAATTTTAACTCTCTGATCATCTTTTTTCGACCTCTAAAACACTCCCCAGCTAGCAAACGGTCTAACTTAGTAGCATCTTCCGAAGACAACTGATTACGGAAAGCATTAAGCTGCTCATCATAAACAAGCCTATCTACCGCATCTAACTCTTTATTCGGAAGACAAAAAGCAATATCTGAAATTTCGATATAACATTGTCTATTAGCTTGTCGTTTTACAGACTCCTGCCTTCTAACCTCATCATTAAGTCTATTCCTAAATTTAGTTTTAAAATAACGCCGTAACTTATCATCATCAGACTTTAATTCAGGAAACTTTTCTAAAAGCTGATAAAGCGTCATCATAGCTTCTTGCTCCATATCAGCTTGGTCCCAAAGTTGGATGAAATATTGTCTACTAGCCTTAAGTACAATCGGCCTAACAACCTCATATGCGTGAACAAAAACTTCTTGTTCCATTAAACCTCCTATTAATAGATATAATTTTTGTAATTAAATTAATTACAAAACCTATTATAAGAGATAGATAAGAAATAAAATAGCGACATATATGTCACTATAAAAGTTGATAAAAACAAAAAAAGCTAGACCTAAGTCCAGCAATGAAATCTATACTCCGCCAGTAGGACTCGAACCTACGACATCATGATTAACAGTCATGCGCTACTACCAACTGAGCTATGGCGGATAAACGCTAAGCGACTACCGTATCTAACAGGGGGCAACCCCCAACTACATCAGGCGTAC